>ENA-UPTF01001291-UPTF01001291.1-marine-metagenome-genome-assembly--contig:-NODE-1291-length-16050-cov-8.180555_pt1 | contig 16050 bp, 20 predicted proteins | sample MGYA00238166_ERZ767019 | MGnify/ENA primary metagenome ERZ767019 (study PRJEB28930, sample SAMN06266391) | marine metagenome | isolation source: Sea water from 250 m depth | place: Atlantic Ocean...
TGTGTCTCTAAGTTTTTTTTGGTTTGATGCAGTAGCAATATCTTTGAATTTTTTTAAAATCATAATTTCATCAGCAATTCTTCCAAAGCGCTGGTAAGGAACCTCCCTACCCTTTTGGCAGAATACAACAGTATTGAGATTTTCATCTTTTGCACCATCCATTACTTCTAGTGCTGAATGACTGCCTAGTACCCCTATACGAAGATCCGAATAATCATTCACAATTTTTTGCATATCAGATCTTTTAATCATATTTTGTTAAAACTAACACCGTATTTTAAATGATTGAGATTCATTTACACATAGAGTATAATTTTTACGTTAAGTGTATAGTAAATAATGTATGAATACAGAAATGGTTTTAGTTGGTATTATTTTATTTTCAGGAATGACTGCAGGTGCAGTAAAAATTTGGCTAGATAAAAGAAAAGAAAAGCAAAACAATGAGAAATTAGATGATTTTCAGGCGTAGTATAACATCTTCTTTAATATATTGTAAAATCTGATTCAAATGTTACATGAGACTGATAATTGCTATTACTGGAAGTACAGGTGTGATTTATGGAATTCGGATGTTAGAGGTGTTAAAAGATGCAGGAGTTGAAACTCATCTAATTATGTCAGAATGGGCTGAAAAATGTATTTCAATGGAAACAAAGCATAGTGTTGATCATGTTAAGTCACTTGCCACAAGTATATCAGATGAAAAAAACATGGCTGCAAGTATATCAAGTGGTACTCATAAAACTGATGGAATGATTGTAATTCCATGTAGTATGAAGTCCTTATCTAGCATAGCTAATGGATATGACGAAACTTTAGTTGCAAGAGCAGCAGGGGTAACATTGAAAGAATCAAGAAAATTAATTTTGGTTGCTAGAGAAACTCCATTGACTGCCATTAATCTTGAGAATATGCTTAAACTTGCACAGTTGGGGGTTGTGATAATGCCACCAGTCACTGAATTTTATACAAATCCTACATCTATTGATGCAATGGTTGATCATATTGTAGGAAAGTGTTTGGATCAGTTTGATATTGACCATGATTTATTCACAAGATGGGGCGCTCAATAAGCAAAAAAATTTAGATTAGAATATTTTACTTATTTTATGTCTAAAATTTCTTTTGAAAAGATAATCAATTCAGATATAACAAAAACATTTAAAATTTTAACAGATTTTGAAAATTTTGAGAAATTATTACCAGAATTTTACTCGTCGATCTCTGTTAAATCGATAAGAAATGAAAGTTCGTTAGTTGCAGAACACCTTCATTTGTTGGGAAATGAGTTTGTTATAATGGCCAAACATTTCTCTGAACCACCAAATAAACATCAAATGAGAGTTGTCGGCGGAGACATTAAAGGCAGTTTCATAACCGAATCAATCATTCCATTAAATGTTAACGACAAATTAAATCCACAAACTAAGATCATCGTGGATGCAGAAATAAAGACTCCAAAAGGATTGAAAAATACTTTCAAGAAACAGGACTACAGTAGTGAATTAGAAAATTTATATCAAAAATTTGTTGATGTCATAGAAAATTAACTATTCTTTTGAATCCTTGAATTTTTTCAATTCTTCATCAGCTTCTATTTCACCCTTTTTATATTCACCTTTAGCTTTACCAAACGTTTTAGCTAACTCAGGAATTTTTTTTGCACCAAAAATGAAAACTGCCGCAATTATTATTATGAAAATCCATTCTTGCCCTGCAATGAAATTTGCTAAATTCGTTAACATTTATTTCTGAACTTCCTTTTTCAAATTTAAGTCTTGATGGTCTGTCGTTCTTTACGCTCTACTATGAGCATGCCTGCTAGGTATAATCCTATCATTGGTCCAGCAATAAACCACATTGTTACTCCACTTCCATCCGGTGTAATAATTGCACCAAAAATAACAATAGCAACAATTGCATATCTAATATTCTTTCTCCAGAATTTTGAATCAGTTATTCCTGATTGACTAATTGCATACATGATTAATGGTAATTGAAATGAAATTCCAAATGCTAATAAAAATTGTAAAATGAAACTAACAAAGTCCATAATATTTAGAAATGTCACTAGTCCTGCAGATTCACCATATTGGTATAGAAAATCTAGAATATATGGAATTACTAATGTATATGCAAAAACACATCCAGAAATAAATAATGCTATTGAAGGAATTGTTATTGTTCGACCAACTTTGATTTCAGCTTCTTTTAGTGCAGGTTTTAGAAATGCAGCAAATTCTCTTATTATTAATGGCACACTTGCAACAATTCCAACAAGTGCAGCAATGTAAACTTGTGAGAAAAATGCTTGGCCTGGTGCAGTTTGTATTAATTGAACTTTATCAGGAACAAGTTCTGCTCTCATGACATTTGTTATTTGTGCTGCAATGTTATTCAGTGGTTCTGGATATGGATAGTATAGAGTAATGCCAAGAATTTCAAATGACACTGCATGAAACGTAAGTAGAAATATTGTAATACCTCCTATGGCAATTACAATTTTGATAATTCTACGTCTTAATTCTTCTAGATGTGAATTAAGCTGACTAAGTTCTGACATCTATAAATCCTATTGAATAACTCTAGAAAAATGTTTCATGTTGGTATAGGTAATAATTTTGCTTCTGGAAAACCCCATTCTTTTAGTTGCTCTGGTGTCGTCTCATGAATTTCCATTGTAATTACAGTGGTAACGTTGAGTGATTCTTCTAATTCCTTAGCTAGTTTAGAAATTTCATCACTGGTAAAGATCTCTTTTGAACCTTCAAGAAATATTCTTTCACCTTTTTCTTTAGCGTCTCCACCATATCGCTTCTTGAGAAATTGTGTAATTGATGGTAATTCACTTCTATCTATATTATTGTAGTAGTATACCAAACCTTTTTTTGTTTCATAGTCATATGGGGTTCCATTTCTATACAAAAACACTCCAAAAAATTTTGCATCTTCATCTTCACCTCTACTGCATTTTATATCCCAATTTAGAATATTCTCTGGATCATATGTTAATTTTTCAACTTCTTCATATGTTAATTTCCAATATCTGAATCTACTCATTACATTGAATCTATACCACCGTTATAAAATCAATTCTATAGTTGAATTAAGTATAATTCTAATAATACTAGTTTTAATCAAAATTGATGGCAGATTATGTTGTTAGTATTATAATTGAAAATAAACCTGGAATTAGTGATCCGGAGGGTGAAACAATACTAAATGATCTTGTTTTGAAAGGAAAAAATAGAAGTATAAAAAAAATCCGCTCTGGAACAATCTTAAAGTTTTCAATTAGTGAAAAAAATGAAAAAATAGCAAAAGATAAAGTTGTAAAGATCTGTGATGAGATGCGGATTTACAATCCACTTGTAAGCAAGGTAACTGCAACTGTGGTAAAAAATTAATCGTTCTTAATACTCTTAATTGTACCATCAACTAAAAGTTGGTCCCTTAGATAGCTTGCAAGATCTGTTTGAGTTATCACGCCAACTAGTTTGTCATTTTCTAGAATTAGTAATCTACGGATATTGTTATTTAGCATTTTTTGTATTGCATCCTCAATGGTGGTAGTAGGTCCAACTGAACGAAATTTGTATGACATTATTTCTGAAATTGGTACATCACCTGATTTTTTTCCCTCCGCTGCAATTTTACGAACAAAATCACTTTCACTTAGTACCCCTTCTGGAAGCCCATCATTCATGACTACAAGAAAACTAATGTCTTTCTCAGCAATTATCTTAGCTGCATCTTGTGCAGTTTTATCTTTTTCAATCGTTATGACATTTTTCTCCATTATGTCTCGAATTTGTCCCATAATCAGATTAGTAGATTTCTAAAATAAAAAGATGTCATCTGAGCAATTTTATACCTCTATTTAGAAGATAAACTGTGAAAGTCGGGGTTATTGTTTTTCCTGGCAGTAACTGTGATCGTGATATGTATCATGTGTTATCAGATGTGTTTAATCTAAAGGCAGAGTTTTTCTGGCATGAGAAAAGTTTACCAAAAAATATAGATGCAGTAATTTTACCTGGAGGTTTTTCATATGGGGATAGATTACGTGCAGGTGTAATTGCAGCAAACAGTCCAATTATCTCTGATGTAAAAAAAATGGCAGCACATGGAATTCCAATTTTAGGTGTTTGTAACGGATTTCAAATTTTAGTTGAATCAGGATTGCTTCCTGGAGTATTACTCAAAAATGAATCTCTGAATTTTATGTGTGAATGGACTAATCTAATTGTAAAAAATAATAAAACACCATTTACAAATAAACTCAAACTAAATCAAAAAATTCCAATACCTATCGCAAATGGTGAGGGAAGATATTATGTAGACAAGGAAACCTTGAATCAATTAAAAAAGAATAACCAGATTGTCTTTTCATACGAAAATAAGGTGAATGGCTCTGTATCTCAAATTGCTGGAGTGTGTAATAATGATGGAAACGTTGTAGGAATGATGCCTCATCCTGAAAGAGCAGCTGAAAAAGAAATAAACCAAATTGACCACAAGCCTTCATCATTAATCTTTGAATCATTGATTGAAACAATGGGTGTAAAAAATTGAGTTTTCAAGAACACGAGAAATTACATATAAAACAAAACATCAAACGTGATTTAACTAAAACAGAGCTACAAGTGTTAGCAGCTGAGTGGTCTGAACATTGCTCGTACAAGTCATCAAAGAAACATTTGAGGATGCTTCCAACTACTGGCCCAAATGTCATTGTTGAAAAAGGATATGATTCTGGTGTTTTAGATGTTGGTGGTGGTTACGTTGTAACTGTACACATTGAGAGTCATAATCATCCTTCTGCAGTAGAACCATTTGGTGGTGCGGCAACTGGTGTAGGCGGGGTCATTCGTGATATTTTATCTGCAGGAACAAGACCAATTGCATTGTTTGATGGATTAAGATTTGGCAACATAGAAGATGACGTTCATGCAAGATGGTTGTTCAAAAATGCAGTTGCAGGAATTGCAGATTATGGAAATTGTCTTGGAATTCCTACAATTGGAGGGGAAGTTGAATTTGATTCATGTTACAAAAATTATGCATTAGTTGATGTTGCATCAGTTGGATTTGGGAAAAAATCTAAACTTATAAAAAATCATGCAAATATTGGAGATTTTGTCTTATTGATAGGTGGTTCTACAGGGCGTGATGGTGTTGGTGGTTCACAATTTGCATCTGATGCTTTAGAAGGAGAAGATCGTTCAGCAGTTCAAATTCCAGATCCATTTATTGAAAAATTAATCATAGAGGCCATTTTAGAAGCACGTGATAAAAAATGTATTAATGCAATGAAAGACTTGGGTGGTGGTGGTCTTTCATGTGCAATATCTGAAACTGCAGAAAGTTTGGGTATTGGAATAGAATTAGATGTAGAAAATGTTCATCTTCGTGAGTTAGACTTATCACCAGATGAGATAATGATATCTGAATCACAAGAGAGAATGCTTGTTATAACAAGTCCAAAGAAATTCCCAAAAATAAATCAAATCTGTAAAAAATTTAGAATTCAGTGTTCTATGATCGGTAAGGTAAAAAAAGACAAAATGATGCATGTGAAAAAAGGTAAAAAAACACTTGCATTACTACCTGCAGATTTTGTTGCACGAGGTCCATTAATTGATAGGCAAAAATCAATACCAAAATATCTATCAAACATCACCTCTTCACCAAAGAAAAAAATAAAAAAATCACCTTCTAATGTTTTAGCACAATTGCTCTCTTCTCCAAATATTGCAAGTAAACATTGGGTGTTTCGTCAATATGATCATGAAGTTGGAATTCGTACTGTTGTAAAACCTGGATTTGATAGTTCTGTTTTACGCTTAGATAATGGTAAATCATTATCTGTAAAAATTGATGGTAATCCAAAACATTGCTATCTTGATCCTAGACACGGTGCAATAGGCTGTTTTGAGGAAGCATGTAGAAATGTGGTCTGTACTGGTGCAAAACCAATAGGAATGGTTGATCATCTTCAATTTGGTAATCCAGAAGATCCTGAAATTTTTTGGACGTTTATGGAATCAATTGAAGGAATAACTGAGTATGCAAAGTCAATGAAGATTCCGTGTGTTGGTGGAAAAGTAAGTTTCTATAACGAAACTAGTGATGGTCCAATCAAACCAACTCCTTTAATCGGTGTGTTGGGCTTGATGGAAAAATCTCCATTATTACCATCACCACCTATAGAAAATGATGTAATTATATTATTGGGAGAAACAAAAGATGAACTTGGTGGTTCTGAATATTATGAATACGTCCATAATTTTATTGGCGGTACTGTACCTAAAGTTGATATTCCTACATCAAAGAAAAATATGACATCTGTACTTTCCTTAATCTCGAAAAAATTAGTAAAAAATGTACATGATTGCTCAAAGGGTGGTCTTGCGGTTGCATTATCTGAGTTATGTATATTTGGGAATGTTGGCTGTAACGTAAATTTAAAAAATGTATCAGACATGTCTTTTGAAGGATCATTATTCTCCGAAAGCCATTCACGGTATATTCTGGTAGTCAAGAAAAAAAATATTAGATCTATCAAAGAATTATTATCAAAAAATAAATGCTCATTCTCACAAATTGGAATATTTTCTGGCGATCAGATTATCTTTACTTCCACAACAAAACCAATTTTGAAACTAAGAGTTGATAAAGCAGAAAATCTTTATCTAAATTCATTGGAGAGGATTATTCAAAATGGTTAAAGAGAATTGCGGTGTTGTTGGTATTTTTTCCAATGAAGATGTTAATGTAATTCCAATGATAATTGACTCATTACGTGCATTACAACATCGTGGTCAAGAAGCATGGGGAATAGCTATCCCAAATAAGGCACCACTAAAAAAAATTGGTTTAGTATCTTCGGCCTCTGGTGAATTTAAAAAAATCACAGATGAATATGCATCACATTCTGCAATTGGTCATGTTAGATATTCTACTGTAGGTAAAAGTGAACTTGAGAATGCACAGCCGTTAAAAGTGAAAGATCTTTGTATTGCTCATAATGGAACAATAGCTAATGTTGAGGAATTATCTAATCTTGTAGGTGGTTGTACGTTTACACCACAAAATGCGAGTGATACACTAGTTGCTGCTCAAAGATTAGTATCATTAATTAGTGAAAATGGTAAACTTGGAAGCGCGTTATCAATATTAAAGAATGAGATGGTCGGCTCCTATTGCTTTACATTTCTATCAGATGCGGATGCAGTTTATGCAGCACGTGATCCAAAAGGATTCAGACCAATGGTTTTAGGTCATAAAGAAAGTCAATCACTTCACATAGTTGCATCTGAATCTTCTGCACTTTCAGCTATTGGTGCAAAACTAGTTCGAGATGTAAGTCCAGGAGAATTAATCAAATTGAGTAGCGATGGATTAGAAACAGAAATGTTTTCCGAAGATAAACAACGAGCTCATTGTTCATTTGAATTTACATATTTTGCCCAACCTTCTAGCAAAATGGAAGGAACTAACATCTACTTGGCAAGAAAACGAATTGGTCAATTCCTTGCAAAAAAATATCCATTACAGGATGCGGACATTGTAATTCCTGTTCCAGATTCTGCAAGACCTGCAGCATTAGGCTATGCACAAGAACTTGGAATTCAATTTGATGAGGGATTGTTAAAGGATCGTTATAGTAAGAAAGGACCATTGAGAAGTTTTATTGAACCACATCAGAGTGATCGTGTTGAAATTAATCGATGGATTATTCCTATACCTGAAGTAATAGATGGTAAACATGTTGTGGTAATTGATGATAGTCTTGTTAGAGGTACAAGTTCTAAGGCAATTATCAAAGCATTACGTCGTTCAGGTGCAAAAAAAATCAGTATGATGATTACATATCCACCAATTAAATATCCATGTTATGCAGGAATAGATTTTCCATCACAAGAAGAATTAGCAACATTTGCTGATGGTAAAGAATACTCAGAACAAGAAATGATTGAAAAAGTTCGAAATGATATTGGTGCTGATTTTCTTGCATATAATGATGCAGAGAATCTTGCTAATGCTGTAGGAATTCCAATTGATTCAATGTGTTTTACTTGTTCATCAGGAAATTATGAACCATTAGGCATCACACCAACTTTCAAATCAAGGAAAGAAATGAAAGGTGATTAAATGGAAATTGCATACATCTTAGTTCAATGTAAGATGGCCCATGAAATGGAGGTTCTAAAGGAATTATTAGCAATTGATTTAGTCAAAGAAGCCAAAGGAACATTTGGGTATTATGATATATTAGTAAAAATTGAGGCAGAAAATGTTGCACTTATCGAGCAAACTATAACAAAAAAAATTAGAACTATTACTAATGTTACTACTACTACTACAATTTCTATTATACCTGAACAGGACAAAGAGTAATTGTCAAAAAAAGCACGTTCAGTAGATAAAGAAGGGTTTTCAAATAAATTTTTTGAGGAATTAGATAAAGAACATGATAATGCAAAAGATCTTGCTAAACGTCAGAAAGAACTAAAGGATAAACATCAAAAGATGGAATCTGATTAGTTCATTCCAGCAGCAGAAATAAATGCTTTAAATGATTGCTCTGGGAATCCAGGTCTACTATTAAATTCTGGATGAAATTGAACACCAAGGAAAAATTTATGAGATGGGATCTCTAGCATTTCCATTCTGCGACCATCATCACTTTCACCTGAAAAAATCATACCATTTTTGTTAAATGATTCTAGATATTTTTTATTAAATTCATATCTATGTCTGTGTCTTTTTGAAACCGTATTAGAATTATAAATTTCATATGCCATGGAATTTTCTTGAATGTTTATTTTATTTGCACCCAATCTTAAAGAACCACCTAAATTTGTTACATCGTCCTGCTCTGGAAGTAAATCTATTATTGGGTTTTTAGCCTCGTTTTCTATTTCGGTAGAATTTGCATCTGGTAAATTACAAACATTCCTTGCAAATGAAACTGCGGCTAATTGGAATCCAAAACATATTCCTAAATATGGTATATTATTCTCCCTAGCAAAATTTGCAGTCTCAATTATTCCCTCTGAACCACGGGTTCCAAATCCACCTGGAACTAATATTCCGTTATATTTTTTTAGTGTTTCAATATTACCATTGAGAGTTTCAGAATCAATCCAATCTATTTTTACAGGCCGATTTATTGATGCACCTGCGTGTTTTAATGCATGATTAACACTGACATAACTATCTGCAAGTGTAACATATTTTCCAACCATTGCAATATTTATCGTGTCACCATCAGATTCCATTGAATTAACAATGCGATTCCATTCATCCCAATTTTCTGATGCATTAACATAGCCAACTTTAGCAAATTTTTTAAAAATTAAATCTACTAATCCTTGCTCAAACAAAATTTGTGGTACCATAAAGATTGATTTAACATCATGGCATGATAGTACATCTTTTTCTGTAACATTAGTAAACATTGAAATTTTCTTTCTTGTTTTTTCTTGTAATTGTGTTGTACATCTAACACATAGAACATCTGGTTGAATTCCAATTCTTCTTAATTCCTGAACACTATGTTGGGTTGGTTTTGTTTTTTGTTCTCCAACAACATCAAGAGATGGTGCTAATGTCACATGAACAAAAATAACATTTTCAGAACCCTCTTCAACTTTTATCTGCCTTAATGCTTCTAAGAATGGTAGGCTTTCAATATCACCAACTGTTCCACCACACTCAACTATCAAAATGTCAAGTTGCTCTTCTTCAGCAATTTTTCTAATTCTATTTTTTATCTCATCTGTGACATGAGGAATAATCTGTACACATGCTCCAAGATATTCACCTTTTCTTTCAGCGTCAATAACACTAGAATAGATTTGTGCTGTTGTAATGTTATGAGATTTTGGTATATCTTGATTGAGGAATCTTTCATAATTACCCATATCCATGTCACATTCTCCACCGTCTTCTGTAACAAACACTTCACCATGTGCAATTGGGTTCATAGTGCCAGCATCATAATTTAGATATGGATCGATTTTTACACATGAAACTTTTTGATTTGAGAGTTGTAATAATTTAGATATTGAAGATGAGACTACTCCTTTTCCAAGACCGGACATTACTCCGCCAGTAACAAAAATAAACTTTGTCTGCACATAATTGAAAGAATAATCCTATTTTTATTCTATTCGTTTTATTTAGTCTGCATTTTCAATTTCTTTGTAAATAAGAAAATTTTATCTTCTAATTTTGATTTAGGCGTGTTTTCCATGATTTTGATATTCGCACTACCAACTATTACTGCATCTGCACCAACAGATACATATTTTTTTACATCTTTTTCAGTTGATATTCCAAATCCAACACCCACAGGAACCCCTTTTACTATTCGTTTTGTTGATTTTAGTGCATCAATAGTATATTGATGAATCTTAGTTTGAACGCCTGTAGTACCAAATACTGCAACCATGTATAGAAAACCAGAAGTTGCTTCAGCAATTTTTTTTAATCTATTTTTTTGTGTATTAGGCGAAACAAGAAATATTGTGTCCATGTTTTGTGCTCTTGCTGCTGAAAGGTAGCTTTTTGCTTCTTCTATTGCCATATCAGGCAAAATTAATCCATCAATCCCAGCATTTTTTGCATTTTTAATGAATTTTTCATATCCCTGCTTGTACAAAATATTGGTGTATGTCATTAATATCAGAGGGATATTGGTTTCTTTTCTAATTTTTTTTACAAGTTTGAAGAACTTTTCAATTTTAATCCCATTATTTAATGAACCAGTACTTGCTTTTTGTATTGTTGGACCATCAGCTATAGGATCAGAAAATGGAAATCCAAGTTCAATAATATCAGATCCTCCTCTCACTAATCCTCTTACAGCTGATAACGTTGCATTCTCAGATGGATATCCTACCATAATGTAAGACACTAAGGCTTTTTCCTTTTTGGTTTTTAATTCACTGAATTTTTCTTTTATTCTTGACATTTTTTTTCATATATTCCTGTACAATTCCAATATCTTTGTCACCACGACCTGATAATGTAACAACTATTGCTTCTGATTTTTTCATATTTTTTGCAATCTTCATTGCATATGCAATTGCATGAGCAGATTCTAGTGCTGGTATAATCCCTTCTGTTCTTGTAAGGATTAAAAATGCATCAATGACTTCATTATCAGTTATTGCTTTGTATTTTACACGTTTTTCATCTTTGAGGTATGAGTGTTCTGGTCCAACACCTGGATAGTCTAACCCAGCTGAAATACTATGTGTTTCCTGAATTTGACCCTGTGCATCTTGCATCAAATATGTCATCATACCATGTAAAACGCCTTTGGTTCCTGCTGAAAGTGGTGCAGAATGGTAAAGTGTGTTTAATCCTTTACCACCAGCCTCAATTCCTACTATTTCAGCTTTAGAATCAATCAGTGGATAAAAAGTTCCAATTGCATTAGAACCACCACCAACACATGCAATTACAGTATCAGGAGTTTTCTTCATTTGTTTTTTAATTTCATTACCAATAACTGATTGAAAGTCTCTAACCATTAATGGGTAAGGATGTGGACCAACTGCAGATCCTAACAAGTAATACGTTGATTCTACATTTGTAATCCAGTCTCTCATTGCTTCATTAATTGCATCTTTCAAAGTTTGCGAACCAGATTTAACTGAATGAACTTTTGCACCTAATAATTCCATGCGAAAAACATTTTGTTTTTGTCTTTCTATATCTACATACCCCATGTAAATTTCAGCCTTTAATCCAAGACATGCACACGCCATTGCTGTGGCGACTCCATGTTGCCCTGCACCAGTTTCTGCAATTATTCTTTTCTTACCCATCCTTTTTGCAAGTAGTGCCTGTCCAAGCGTATTGTTTATTTTATGTGCTCCGCCGTGTAGAAGATCTTCTCTTTTTAGATAGATTTTTGCACCACCAATTTTTCTGGTCAAATTTTTAGCCAAGTATAATGGAGTTGGGCGCCCTGCATATTCGGCAAGGAATTTACTCAGTTCTTTTTTGAATTTAGGATCATTTCTAATTTTTAAATAATTCTTTTCAAGCTCTTCAATTGCTGGTGCTAGAGTTTCGGGTATGTACTTCCCACCAAAATCACCAAATCTACCATCTCTTGGAATACCTATTTTCATATCGCATTCACCAAATTTTGCACTGTTTGCTGTATGTCATCTGTTTTCATAATACCACTACCTACTAAATATGCGTCAGCACCACATTTATGAAGAAATCGAATATCATCAGAAGTTGAAATTCCGCTTTCTGATATGACCAATTTTGTTTTTTCTGTATTATGAAGAATTTTCTCCGTCGTACTTAGATCAATTTTCATTGTATCAAGATTCCTGTTGTTTATTCCTATTATGTCGGCACTAGTATTACATGAATTTTCAAATTCTTGTTTTGTATGTGCCTCAATCAGTACTTTAAGACCCAAATCATGACCATAATCTATCATACTATCGATATCATTTACTAGACCTTTATCAAATATTGATTGAATTAATAAAAAATAATCAGCCCCAATTTTTTTGGCGGCATCAATTTGAATTGTATCCACTGTTATGTCTTTCATTAGCATTGGAACTTTAACCATTTTTCTTACTTTCATAAAAAATTCCGGTGAACCATCAAACATGTATGGCTGTGTTAATACTGAAAGTGCAGACGCACCTCCATTAACCATCTTTAATGCAATTTCTACCGGATCTGTTATCTTTCTGATATTACCTAATGCAGGGGATGAGAATTTTACTTCGGTAATTAATGCTGCATGTTCTGATTTTTTTATTATATTTTCTAAATCTGTTCCAGAGTTTGGCAGTGATTCATTAATGTCATAAATTTCATCCTCAATTGCTTTTTTTGAATTCTTGACTAGTTTTTCTAAAATATTTTCCATTTTATTTTATCTCCTCTAATTTTTCATGTGCATTATTTTCTTTGGCAAATTGTTTTAGCTTTTCAAAGGCTTTTCCATTGTTGATTGTTTCTTTCGCTAGTTCAACCCCATCCTTAAATTCATCACAAAGTCCACCAACCATCATTCCTCCAGCCGCATTCAATATGGTAATCTCTTTCATTGTCTTATTCGACGTGTTATTTAGTACGTTCACAAATGCATCTATTGCATTTTGTTTTGTTGAAATTTGTATGTCTGATAGATTTCCTTTCTCCATATTGTATTCTTCTGGATTGATAATGAATTCTGAAATTTCATTATTTTTTAGCATGCATACTTTATTTTTTGATGTAGTTGATAATTCATCCATACCATCTTCTGATCTTACAGCTAAAATTGTTTCAGAGTGATTCTTTTGCATAATCATAACAATTCTTTTGATATAATCATCTGCAAAAACTCCAATCAATTGGTGTTTTACATTAGCCGGATTAGATAATGGGCCTAAAAGATTGAAAGCAGTTCTCTTTCCCAGAATCTTTCTTGCTAGTACAACATTTTTCATGGCTGGATGAAACGTTGGTGCAAACATGAACCCTATCCCCAATTTTTCTATCATTTCTTCGACTACACATGTTTCTGACTGTAGATTGAAGCCAAAATATTCGAAAATATCTGCACTTCCTGAAATTCCTGACACTGAGCGATTTCCATGTTTTGCAACATTTCCGCCTGCCCCGGCAATAACAAATGATGCGGCAGTTGAAATATTGAATGTTTGTAGATTGTCTCCACCTGTTCCACAAACATCAATTAAACTTCCATGACAACGTGGAGAAATCCTAACTGAATGCTCATTCATTTTAGTAAGCATTGCTCGTAATTCTTCATCTGTTTCTCCTTTTTCTGATAAACTTTCAAGAAATTCTGCAATTTCACCGTCATTGTTTTTTCCATTTAAAATGTCACTCATTTCAGTTGACATTTCGTCGAATGTTAAATCACCATTAATTTTTTTCATTATTTTTAACCCTCTCTATGAAATTCCCTAGAATTTTTGTACCTTCATCTGTTAGTATTGATTCTGGATGAAATTGTACACCTTCAATCAAATATTTTTTATGGCTTACACCCATCACTTCACCATCATCTTCTGCAACTGCGGTAATTTTGAGTGAATCTGGAATTATAGTTTTATCACCTACCAAAGAATGGTATCTAGTTGCTCTAAATGGATTTTTTATTCCATTAAATATTGAATCATCATAATGTTTGACCTGACTTGTTTTTCCATGGCGAACATTTCCTGCATTAACAACTTTTCCACCAAAACATGATATTATTCCTTGATGGCCAAGGCAAACTCCTAAGATTGGAGTTATAGGTCCAAGTTCCTGTATTACTTTTTTACATACACCGAAATATCTTTCATCATCAGGAGTTCCAGGACCAGGTGAGATAATTATTGCATCATAATTTGCATTTTTTACCTGTTCTATAGTAAGTTGATCATTTCGGATCACATCTGATGTGACACCAAGCTCACCAAGTCTTTGTGCTAAATTATATACAAACGAATCATAATTGTCTATAATTAGGAATTTCATTTTGATGCCTCCTTTAGTGCGGTAATCATTGCATTTGCTTTATGTTCTGTTTCATTAAGCTCGTTTTTTGCAGTAGAATCAAAAACAATTCCCGCACCAGCTTGTACAAATCCTGATTTACCATCAGCAAAAATACTTCTAATTGCTATGGCAAAATCACAACAGCCATTGAATGAAAAGTAACCTACGGCACCAGCATATGGACCTCTAGATTCAGGTTCTAATTCATCTATTATTTCCATGGCTCTCACTTTTGGAGCACCAGATACTGTTCCTGCAGGAAATACTGCTTTGAATGCGTCATACATGTCAAATTTCTTGCTTAATTTACCAACTACATGTGTAACCATATGTTGAACATGACTGAATCTTTTTACTTGCATTAGTGATTTTACATGTACAGTTCCATAATCACAAACTCTGCCAATATCATTTCTGCCTAAATCAACGAGCATTGTATGCTCTGCTAGTTCTTTTTCATCATTAACTAGTTCTTTTTGCATCTCATTATTTTTTTCTTCATCTTCTGTAATTTTTCGTGTTCCTGCAATTGGAAATGTTTCAACCTGATCACCTGTAACACGAATTAACATCTCTGGACTAGCACCAATTATTATTTTTTGATTCATTTTCATATGATACAAATATGGTGATGGATTTAGTGTCCGTAATTTTTCATACACTTTCAAATAATCACCATCTGCAGTAAATGAAAATTTTCTAGATAGAACAACCTGAAATATATCACCGTCATAGATGTATTTTTTTGCTTTTTCTACAACTCTTGCAAATTTTTCTTCATCTAAGTTACTAGTAATTTCAGACATTGTGAATTCATTGAATTTTGATTCTGAACTTTTGATTTCATCAACTCTATTTCTTTCATAGTAAAAGTAGAATGATTTTTTTTGTTTGTTGTCAAACAAGATACCATCTGTATATATCCCAAATTCCATTATTGGTTCATCTGTTGGATGGGTTTTTGGAATTTTTTCCCATAACCTAATTGCATCATAATTGATATGACCAACTGCACCACCAAGATATCTATATGTCTGATCAGATGTTTTTAGAACGAGTTCTTTGATTTTGTTTAGTGGGTCTGTCGTCGTGATTGTTTCTACATTCCCATCTCTGTTTTCAATTGTAACTCTATCATAGTAGCCTTTAACAATAAATTCAGGGTCAAATCCCATGATTGAAGTTTCTGCTAATTCCTCTGGACCAGTTAATGATTCAAAGAGAAATGAATGTGAGTAGTTTCTAGAAATTTTGTTATAGATCTCAAATTGGTTTCCATCTAACGATAGAGAAATTATCTTAGGAGTGCTTGGCTGTCCAAAGACGTTCACCATTCATAGAAGGTTTCAAAATTTGTTGGTATTTAATCATTCGTATAGGTGTAGTTAACCTACATTCAAGATTTCTTTGATTTCGTAGATTTCTTTGATTTCGTAGATTTCTTTGATTTCGTAGATTTCTTTGATTTCGTAGATTTCTTTGATTTCGTAGATT
>ENA-UPTF01001293-UPTF01001293.1-marine-metagenome-genome-assembly--contig:-NODE-1293-length-16043-cov-6.724853_pt1 | contig 16043 bp, 11 predicted proteins | sample MGYA00238166_ERZ767019 | MGnify/ENA primary metagenome ERZ767019 (study PRJEB28930, sample SAMN06266391) | marine metagenome | isolation source: Sea water from 250 m depth | place: Atlantic Ocean...
TCCTTCCAGTATTCAATGAGTTCCTTCAAATATTCTCGGTTCATGCCATAGTCCCATCCAGTTCCGGGGATCTGGTCTGGGAGGCGCGTCCGCTCCAGACGATCGTTCAAGTCTGTAAGCACTTCACCGGGTACTGAAATCGCGAATGAGCGGATCTCTTCGGCATTCATTGTTGAATCATCTTCGGGCTGGGAGTCAGTCGTGCATGCTGTAAGCATCCCGAACACGATCAGAACCAGAGCAGTAATTACGATCCTACTTCGGATAAGCTTACTGTACTTTTCCATGGCTACCTCAGTTTTGGAGCGCAAACACCCAGATGACGCCGCCCTCTGGTACAAATATCTCAGTGCCAAGATCTCGGTTGATGCGCCGGGTCATCGATGCTGCGTCCACACCCCAACCTGACTGCACAGCAATATATTGGACACCGTCGATCATATAGGTCGACGGTACGCCGATCACTCCCGAGTTCGTCCCGTGCTCCCAAAGTTGGTCTCCGGTTCGTGCGTCGAACGCTCGGAAATTACGATCTGTCGTCCCTCCCATGAAAACCAAGTTACCAGCCGTCGTAAGGATTGGGCCCCAGTTCGGGGACTCGAACTCCCGCGTCCAAACCTCCTCGCCCGTGTTCATATCCCAAGCCTGGAGTTCACCGATGTGTTCCGCCCCAGGCCAGACTGTCATCTGTGACTCGGCACCCGTAAAACTTCGACCTGGCTCGTACTCAACTTCCCTACCCAAAATCGATCCACAAAGATTTTCATTAACCGGGATATAGAGCAGTGCAGTCCCCGGATTGTAGGCCGCAGGCGGCCAATCTTTCCCGCCCCAAAGCGATGGACAAAAAGGTGCTCTGAATCCTATGCCCGGCTTCTTTGCTTCGTCATAAGTGGGACGCCCACTTTCCGGATCGATACTCGTAAAAACATCCTGGCGTACGTATGGCCAAGCGTCCACGAACGAGATTTCGTCAGCGCCCCGCTCGAGCAGCCAGAGGTATCCATTGCGACCTGGGTGGACGAGCGCTGGAAAGGCGCGACCCTCCCTCTCAACATCAATAAGCAGAGGCGTCGAAACTTCATCCCAATCCCAGGATCCGTTCCAGTGATATTGATGGTGATCGACTAGTTCACCCGTTTCAACATCCAAGGCAATCACGGAATTGGTGTATAAATTGTCACCTGGACGCGCGTCGCCCATCCATGGACCGGGATTGCCTGTCCCCCAGTAAGTAAGCCCCAGGTCGGGGTCATAGTGTCCTGTGAGCCAGACCGCAGCACCGCCTGTGCGCCAAGAATCACCTGGCCAAGTCTCGTTACCCGGCTCCCCCGGGGCGGGTATCGTATGCGCTCGCCATACCTCCTCACCTGTCTCAGTATCGAGTGCGACAACAAAACCACGGATTCCGAGTTCTCCACCCGAGACGCCCACCATGACCTTCCCCTCTGCTGTCAGTGGGGCGAGTGTCATGTAATATCCCGCAGCGTTGTCAGCTACAGAAGCATCCCAGACGACTTCACCACTGGTTGCGTCGAGAGCAACGACCTTTGCATCGAGGGTAGCGGTAAAGACCTTATCCCCATACAACGCGACACCCCGATTCGTGTAGTGGTATGCGATAGCGTCTTCAGCGAGCTCGTGCTGGTACAACCAAATCAAATCCCCAGTCCGAGCATCAATTGCAATCACCTGATTCCCTGGTGTTGTCACAAACATGATCCCGTCATTCACGATAGGCACTGCCTCGTGCCCGCCGTTTACACCTGTTGAGAAAGCCCAGACAGGAACGAGTGACTCGACGTTTCCACTATTAATCTGCTCGAGGGGGCTATACCCCCATCCGTTATAAGTACCACGGTAAAAAAGCCAGTTCTCAGGCTCTGGTTCCTTAAGCCGTTCATCTGTGACCACCGTATATGAGGTCGTAGACTGCTGGGCTACACCTGGCTGTGGAACGACTAAGGCAACCAAAACAATGAATCGGATAGCTACTGAGTATCGATCTAGCTTCATCATCTATTCCTGTATGACATCCTTGAGTTTTCGATCACGGACTGCGGAAACCAATGCGGCCGGTGAAGCCACCTGAGACTACTAGCTGACCATCTATAAGCTTGAGTGGGAGAGCAGCAAGCCTTCGACGCGCTGGGCCCTCCGTAACCTGTCCGTTATCCGTCGGGTCAAATTCTGAGTCATGGCAGGGACAAATCAGGCGACGACTCTCACTGCTCCAATCGCTAATGTCACAACCCTCATGTGTGCAAATTGCGGAGTAAGCAACAATTCCCTCCGCAGAATGCAGAGCTGTCTCCTCGCTAAGACTCAGCGGGTCCAAACGGAGGAGTACGATCTGATCAAGTCGTGACGCATCAGAAGCACTATGAGCACCATCAGCATCTCCCGCATAAGCAAAGACCTGAGGCCCATCTAGAGAGACATCGGCCGGGGTGACAACCTCACCCTTACGACTTCCGAATGCGAATACAAGCACATCCCCATCAGCTGGGTGTTCATGCTCATCTAGTGAAGGGGCTACCTCAGGTTCTGGTTCCAGCTGTGGGCCTTGAGTAGGGGGCAGCCCTGGCATCTCTCCGGCCGAGCCCTGAGAGGCTGGAGTGCAGTCTGTAAGCGCTGAAGCCAACCCAAGACCCACAAAGGTTTTGACCGCCTTGCGGCGATTCATGGAATTAGCTGTTTCCGGACCGTCAACTTCGGTCATGAGAGACCTCTCGTTGCTCTTTTGAACCCATACTATCTCGAATAATCCTTGGATTTAGGGACATCCTACACGTTCAGGCTACTTTTGCACACTGATTACATCCCTTTATCTAGGTGCTCAGGTTACCCGCCACACTCTCGTACAATACAGGCCTTACCCTTGAATTTCAGCCAAATACAGAGTAGCATGCCATAACATTGTAGGGGAGTTGTAGTTATTAAGGTCTCTTCTTGTTGGGAGGAAGCAATTATGGCGACCAGGTTTATACGCCTGACCGACCGCTCTCTGTTCTCTGGAGCCCTAGTTTTGGCATTGCTTGCCGTGCTGGCGATTCCAGGCCAAACCCTATCAGCACAGGAAGCAGGCGCGGATGAGGATGTCACATATACACGTGATATCGCACCTATTATCCAGCAGAACTGCCAGATCTGTCACCGTCCGGCGTCGGTAGCACCGATGTCCTTTATGGATTTCCGGGATGTTCGGCGTTACGCGCGGCGGATCAAAGACCAAGTCGCACGGCGATTGATGCCTCCTTACCACTACGACGCTGGTAATGGCATCCAGGATCTCAAGAATGACTGGAGACTCAGTGATGAAGAGATTGGTGCTATCGTGGCTTGGGTCGATAATGGCACTCCGGAAGGAGATCTCGCGGACATGCCCGAGCCTATGGTTTGGCGTGACGAACAGATGTGGCAGCAGGAAGAGCATCTCGGTCCGCCTGACCATGTTATCAAAACTCTGCCATTCGATGTCCCCGCTGAAGGCGGTGACATGTGGTGGCGTCCGGTTGTGCCAACTGAGGTGACCTCAGAGAGGTGGATTCGGGCGATGGAGGTACGGCCTTCATTCCCAGCAGGTCGTCAAGTTGTGCACCACGCAAACCCCAAACTCTTGAGGCTTAAAGATGATGGGGATTATCAGCCTCTCGGGAACTTGTCCGAGTATGCGATGGGTAAGATTGGAGAGATCGTCCCTGAGGATGCTGCACGCCTAATTAAGCCTGGCGATAAGATTGAATGGGATACGCACTACTACCCCATGGGTTACGAGGTTGAAGGTGATCAGATTGAGCTAGGAATCTGGTACTATCCTGAAGGATATGAGCCTGAGTTCACACAAAACCTGAGACTCTATCCGCTTTCGGGAGATATCTTCCTGGAGCCCGGTGGAACCTCTATGACCCAAGGTTTTTACCGTTGGGATCACCCGGTTCGGATCGACAGCTTCCAGCCGCATGGGCATGTGCATCTCCATGGAATGCAGATCAAGGCAATCTATCCAGATGGTAGACAGGAAATGCTTAGTATGGTGTCGGACTTCGATGCCAGGTGGCACCATAGCTACATTTTCGAGGATGACAAAGCTCCTCTGCTGCCAACAGGTACTGTACTTGTTATGACCGGTTGGTATGAAAACACTGCGGACAACCCGCTCACCGACTCAGAGATGTTCTATGCTCGAGGCAGTCGCACGGTGGATGAAATGTCACACGCGTGGATTGCCGTTACGCACCTGGACGAAGAAGGAATTGAGCGTATCAAGGCTGAGAGAGAAGCCAAGTCCAAAGTCACAAGTGATGATGGAGACGGAAGCAACTAAGACTTGTCTATGCCTGAAGAAACAGGCGAAATATAAGAGATGAATGATCGAAGGAGCCTTCTGATATGGGGGCTCCTTCGATACATCTGGCCTAGGTAAAAGTAACGGGAATAAAGCTATGAAAAATCATAAAATGCAGACCGGCGTTGTTCTCATGTTGACCTTATTTGTCGCGGTTCCTGCGTTGATAGCGCAGAACCCGAACAACTCTCGGTTCGGAAACGGCATGAGAATGCCACTCTCTCCGGTCCCAACTTCAGGCGAGCCAGTCGCACCATTCTTGGAAGGATGGTACGCAAACGAGGACGGCACATATTCACTGTCATTTGGCTTCTTCAACTTGAATTCGCAACAAGTTCTCGACATTCCGATTGGGCCTGACAATTTCATTGAGCCGGCTGAATTTAACGGGAAACAACCAACCCATTTTACCTCGCGTCGCGCTCGCAGGGACCGTGGAGTCTTTCATGTGACGGTGCCCGCATCTTATGCCGATGGTCAACAAAGAGTCACTTGGACCATCACGGCTAACGGTAAGACACTTTCTATCCCGGCCCGAGTCGGCTATTCACCTCTTCAGCTTGATTACGGTCCTAGGGCGATGGGATCCTTGCCCCCGATGGCCAGCTTCTCGGCCTCCGGAGCGGAAGGCCAGCACATTCAGGGGATATGGTCAGAACCACGAGTCGCTACTGTGGGCGTACCTATGGAAATAGACATCTGGATGAGAGAGGTCTCGGAACGTGCTTCGTTTGACGAACGTAACGCCAACATTAGGCCAGCTGTTACCTGGATTAAATATCAAGGTCCGGCAGGCGAGGTCACCTTCGACCCTGGCAGGATTTCTCTCGACGAAAAGGAAGGACAGGCAACCACGAGTGTGACCTTTACCGTGCCCGGCGAATATGTATTACGTGGTCGCGTCGACAACTTCGGAGCCAATGATAGTACCCCGGGTGACCAATGTTGCTGGACAAACGCATACGTGCCGGTAACGGTCACTGCCGGAGAACCTGACAGGGACTGATCTTCTTATCCGGCCACTGTCAGATTTTTGAACCGGACCAACCAATAGGGGAAGTCACATGCAACGCATACTTACCTTCGCTGCACTCGTACTCATAGCGAGTTGTGCACCACAGGCTGCGAACCAGACTCAAGTGGACGGGACGACAAGTGTTGAGCCGTTCAAGGTCGGGACCTTCGGGATCGACGGTACACAGACCGTAGGGGTCGTCCTCAGAGACGCTCTGATCATCGATCTCGCGGCAGCGAACTCGGCGCTTGAAGCCGATCCGGCGTACGAGCATATCGACGCACCGGCGAGCATGATTGAGCTGATTGAGCACTACGAGGATGGTCTGAAGTCTCGGATCTACGAGATCGTCAACAACGTGGTGGGCAATGACCTACTTGAAGCGAACTACGTTCACAGTGTCGAAGACGTGGACATCCTTCCTCCGATTATGTACCCCAGCAAGAACATGAATGCCGCGGTCAACTTCTACACACACGCATGTGAAGGCTGCACCGAGGAGCAACTGGCGGAGAGGACTCGGCAGCGACAGGAGAATCGGGGGGTGCCCTACCTCTTCCTCAAGCCGACCCGCGGAGCGATCATCGGCAGCGGCGATGACATCGTGATGCCTTATGGCCGTGACCGAATCGAATGGGAGGTCGAGCTGGCAATCGTATTCGGCACTGAGGGTAAGTACATCTCTGCAAGGCGAGCCTACGACCACGTTTTCGGCTACATGGTCGCTATGGATGTATCCGACCGTGGTGGACGTCCTCCGGGTGGTTACGGCTCTGGTCAGGACTGGTTTGTAGGTAAAGGCCATGACACGTTCGCGCCCCAAGGGCCGTGGATTGTTCCAAAGGAGTTCTACGGCGATCCGATGGACCGCCTGCATCAAAGCCTGGTCATCGACGGCGTGACTGTTCAGGAGGCCAGAGCGGGAGACATGATCCACAACATTCCAGAGCTAATTGAGTACGCATCGTCGCTCATCACCGTATTTCCGGGTGACGTCCTACAAAGCGGGACGTCGGGCGGAACGGGCGCTGGTCGCGTCCAGCGCGCTACAGGCTCTGGGTACCTGCAGGCTGGCGAGACAATCAACGCCAGCATCGAGGGAATTGGAACGCTAACACACACTGTTATCGCTGAAGAGGGCGTTCCGGATGATCTATCCGGCGCACAGCTGCCTCCGACTAGGACGTACCGGCCGGGCAGTTGAACGTTCAGGTACAACGAAAACCATAAGGACAAAGCGCCGGCCGGGAGATCCCCGGCCGGCGCTCTTCTATTCCAGGACTATCCTTAGGTACTTACCTAGTCGAAGTCCAGGTTATTAGTGATCCGTGTTCCGTCTTTAGACAAGGCTTGTAGGTACCGCTCGATCCTTTCGCCAGCTATCTCGAAATCCGCGTTATCTAGATTGATGTTAAGCAGATCAATGTACCAAGGAGGCTTAAGCTCTGACTTGACGTAGGCATCGACGATCGCCCCAGCAATCGGCAGTGTGGTCGTCTTAGAATGGTCATACACGTCGCGATCCACTGCAGTCAATAATTTCTCGAACTCCTCAGCGTATAGCTGTTCGTAGAGTTCCAATGTGAACTCGTCGCCCTCACGAACTCCTAGTTCAGGCTCATCCTCTGTGAGCACACCACCCTTGTGTAGCCATTCCCAGAGAATGCTTAGGCGGATTTCACCTGTGGCTGCATCCTCCATTAAATACAGGATGTCATCGTTGCCAAAAAAGTCAGCTGGTTTGAGAGCCGCAGCCTGCATTCCTTGGCTGAAAGCGTTTCCATATTGAAGTGCTACACTCAAGAGATTTCGAGCACCACGGATGCTCCTAGGAGCTGGCTCAAGAAGAAATAAGTCATCAGCATCTTTGGGCGTGTATGTCAAAGGAGGGAATACGCGACCGGCCTGGTTATCCTCGCCGACTTTCTCCCATACAGGGCGCACAAGGTGAACCATTTTCCAGTGAGCAACCCATTTCCCACTCGCCCCTTCACGCTGCTCTCGTTCAGCTCCTACCATTGCCTGCTTCATCCCGTCTTCTATGCCCTTCTCGGATCCGACTGGAATGTTCGGTTCCATACCCCCTTGCCACAACGAAAAATTGCCATTGCGATCAGGCGTATTCGCTGCACGGCGCACTCGGTCTTCATATACCCTCATATAGCCGTAGGTCATGCCTATCGATTCGATATTAGGATTGATAAAGCCTGAATCCCATCCGAGCGCGTCTGCAACCGAGTTGATATAGTCCCACCGCCCGGTGTTGTAGCCGACGAAGTGTCTGCCCAATGCGGCACGAATCTCCATGAGTTGGAATGCGGTCTCAACCTGCTCAATAAGCACGTATGCCTTAATAGTGCCTATATCGAGGTCCAAGTGTTCTTCGAGCGCCGCCAAGATGTTATCCCAGACAGCTGCTTCCTCTGCGGTCTGGATCTTTGGTAGATAAAGGACCAACGATCGTCCAGCATCACGTAAGGCTTGATGATTGTTCACCAGGAACAGACATGTATCCACGATCGCAGCTGAAAACCCCGACCCGTTGGAATTACGGATATGTCGGTCGTCGAGGTGAAGGCCGCGCGGGCGGAAGATGATCGTCGTGAAACCCAACTGCTTCCGCCAATCGTCGATGATATCCCGACCGAGGAAAACTTGAGACCAAGTGTTCATTTCCTCAGCTACACCTTCGGCAACGTTCAAGAACATTTCTTCACCAGACAGAGCCAACTTTAGGTTGCGCTGGTTGTCCAAAGCCATAGTGCTTGTCTGACCAAGTGCATCTTCCCCGTCGAACATCCAACCGTCTGCACCACTCAACAGTGCATAGGCCACATTCCGGATAGACCGCTCGAGAGGCACGTTCGGTTTAGCGGCCGGACCGGTGCCCTGAATCCACTGCCGCTGCAAATCATGAGGTATCGTAGCACCGACAAAGTTCCCAGACCGCGCATCCTGCACGCTGATATCCGTGCGGGGAATCATCGCATCAGGATCAAGAAACTGGGTGCGCTCTTGGTCACGATATCTAGAAGCACGGTTAACCATACGTGCTTCCATAACCTCTTTGCGATCCTGATCGAAGCGTGCAAGCGCTTCGATCACCCTCAACGCATCATGCGTATAGATGTCTGGATAACGTTCCTCTACTCCCGCCCGGATCTCGATGCTTCCGGGCGATCGAGATTCTGGGCCGGAATATCCCCGCATAGGTTCCTCACTCGGAGCATAAAGGGAACGTTGAATCAGAGACGACAACTGATTTCAGCGCCTAAGCTTATATGGTTGTTACAAGCTTTCGGGTTCTACCCTGGTATCATGATATGAGCTTCACTTGTTCCAGCACCCATAATCCAGGCACCACCTGCCCTGCCGTTTTCTGGTAGACCGGTAGATTCAGTGGTAGCTCCCGGCACCGCGAACGTCGTATGAGTCCTAGCGCTCTGCTGATCCGGACCATTCGTCGAAACCCACGGTGAACCATACTCAGGCGCCACCCTCGTACCGTTAGCCTCTGCGGCAGCTACCATGGCCCGTTCTTCCTGGGTGTTACCAGTCTCCGCCCGGAAACGACGGTTCTGCGCGACACGGGCTAAGTTGGCCACGCTGGTACACTGTACCGCGAACGCCGGCCTATCCCGTTCACCTGAACGACTATAACACACGATGGCGTTCGTTCCCTCTTTCAAAGTCTCGTATGTGTAGTCGTCATTCCACTTAATGACTGCAGCATCGGCACGAGCTCTTCCAGGCGCGGTCGCCAGCACGCTCTCAAGTGAGAGTTCAGCGATTTGGGCGCTCACATTTGTCGTGACCGTAAGCAAACTGACCACAACCAACATCATGCTCTTCATTGGGTGACCTCCGTTCGACCAATCAATCCAAGTGCCGCAATCAGCACTGCGTAAATACGTGCAAGGTGGACACTTTATCGTGATATCTACCTGTTGGCGAGCATGACCTTTGGGATATGGGTCACATCAACCTGGGATGTACTTCCTAAATGCACTCAAAGTGAGGCTTACATGGCTGATGCCAGTGCCCTCGTCATAAATAATCAGAGCCGCACCATGCTCCCCAAGCCGATCTGGGCTCGCGTTGGCATAATGCATGAGCATCCGAGCAAGCTTTGCCCGTTCATCCCCTATTTCATCATGATTACTCAGGAAAAGAGCATTCAAAGATAATTCCTGAGCCGAGCCCTCCAGCAGCGCCGTCATGACCATAGCCACAAGGGTATTCGGTAAAAAATTGGTGTGAAATGAGATTGGAGAATACGTGTCTCGCCCTGGGCGATGGCTCTCAAAGTCTTCCAAAATCTCTTCCTTATACTGAATAAAAAAATCAGAGAGTTCAGAGTACTCAGCTTCATAGTCGATCAGGGCAGCAGGACGTGTATCTATGAACGCCCATGGGTCGGGACTAAGGCCATTAAGAAGCGCGTTCACTACGTTTTCACGCTCTGGACCTTCAATGCCCTCCTCGTGCATCCTCGCGTACTCACGCACGAGAGTGAGCAGCACATCCAAGAGCCAGGGGTAATCTGCCGTATTATCATCTCGCATCCGCCCAAGATCTCGTCGATACATGACCGAAAATCCCCACCGCAAGTGACTCCCTAGAACAGCTGCTCCAATGAGTGCAAAGTTTAGTTGATGCCTCGAATCCAGGCTCTGTACTTTTTCAACGAGACGGTCATAAGCTTGGCCTTCAGGGTGGAAATGCGAGACTGCAAGAACCAGAAGAGTCTCAGCATTCTGGACGAAGTGGTGTCCACTGCCTTCGGGTCCCTGCAGATGCTCTACGAGTTTGGTGACACGGTCCAAAGTTGCATCTGCGTTACTCCCGTCCCATGCCCTCATAGCGCATAGTGCCAAAACGTGCAGAAAGTAGTAATCCAATAGAATTGCGAGTGAAGAACGTTCTCGTCGGACTTCTGGAGCTGTCTTCATCCAGAAATCCATCATAAGCGTTGGCACGTTTTCCTCACTAAACTGGTGAGCACCAAAATCCCAAGCTTGGAGAACGTGGAACCCATCGTCCCTAGTTTTCTTGTCGAGTTCCTCGATCATTTGCGAAAGAGAAAAAACATCCGCAGAAGCCCTAAAAATGTGGGTCTGCATCGAAGAGCGAAGGCGTTTAACACCAACTTCGAAGTCATCCCCCTTGAGAGCTCCGTCTAGAATCTGGGTACGAGCAGGTCCTTCAAGGATAGACTCGAGCACCACACACAAATTCTCATTTGTGATATCAGCACTCAAATGTGTACCGTCGGAGGTGGACATAGCTTCTCTTTTGCTTATAGATATTCGGGCATCGTATCCGACGTCCTAAGAGGCAAGCAAGGGGAGCAAGCAAGTCAGTGACTATGTTGCGCTTTTGCTCCCACAGTTCTTCAGCTATCTCAGGAGAGGTGAACAGAGGAGGAAGAGGATGAATACCTATTCACGAGGAGTGAACAGGGGCACGATCGCGCTGATACTGACTCTAGGGTTCCTGGTACCCGCCCTAGAGAGCCAGGAGATTCGAACCCTCTCATACGGCATACCAGAAGATGTCGGGATGTCGGCGGCAGTCCTCAGTGGAGCCCTGGGAGTTTATGAGGAGGCTATCGAACGTGGTGAGTTAGTAGGAGCCGTGGTCCTGGTAGCTCGAAGGGGACGCATCGTTCTTCACGAAGCACTGGGGTGGAGAGACAAGGAACAGGGGCTACCTATGGAACGGAATAGCCTGTTTCGGATGGCCTCGAATACGAAGCCTCTAGTGTCTACTGGTATCGCGAAGCTTGTCGAGCAAGGAAGACTCGAGTATTCCGATCTGGTACGCACACACATCCCGGAATGGGACAACTATCGTGCAGGGTTTATCACGATTGGACAGCTTTTGTCGCATTCAAGCGGCCTGCGAATATCCAGCCTCTTCCTTCAACCTTTAGCAGCAAATACAACACTCAAAAAAGAAGCTGCACGCTTCGGAAATGTGGGTGCAGCCGTGCCACCAGGTGAGACCTATAGCTATAACAATCCTGGCTATAACACACTGGCAGCTCTAATGGAGATTGGCTCAGGACAACTACTTGAGGACTACCTGAAGGACATCGTTTATCGTCCGTTGGGAATGTCAGACAGCTACAACCATAAGGCGGGACACAAGCTTGACGGCAAGCTCAACCGCATGGGCGCAGTGTACTACGAACGAGGAAGTAACGGAGAATGGGAGCCTGGTGGAACTCCTGGCGGGCCCACAGCCTACCCGTTCGCTAGAGGTTCCGGGGGAATGATCTCAACTGCATGGGATTACGCTGTCTTCTGCCAGATGTTCTTGAATCGGGGAATCTATGACGGCGTCAGAATCCTTGAGCCAGAGACTGTGGAACTCATGACGTCTCCCAAGATCGAGGTTCCTGGAGGAGGAGGCTACGGCTACGGATGGAGGATTACAGATGGCACCTACGGCCATGGAGGTTCAGACGGAACGAATGCTTGGCTCGATCCGGAACGAGAGATTATCGGATTGGTCTTCACACAAACCCCTCGTGGACGAGTGTCTCTAGATCGCTTTCGTCAGCTCGTAAATCTTTCAATAGAGGAGCGTTAGCCGGATACGGCTGACGTCCTGACAATCTTACTCCGCTCGATCTTGGTGTTCGGGCTATCTCTGGCTGTTATCGCACCAAGTGTGGCAGCGCAGTCATCGAGTACCCTGCGCTATCCGCCCCCAAGTCTCGAAGATCTAGGCCTTCTGCCGGGCCGCCCTCGAATTACTCCAACTAGAACGGATGAGCCTCCGATTATCGACGGAGTACTCGACGATGCCATCTGGGAAAACGCTGCCCACATCAGTGAATTCACACAACAATCACCCTTCGACGGTGAGCCGGCTACTGAAGAAACTGACGTGTATATCGCCTACGATTCGGACCAAATCTACTTCGGGTTCCATGTGCATTACCGCGATCCCTCTATCATGCGCGCGAACCGGGTCGAGCGTGACCGAGCGTACTCAGACGACTTAATGACGATCTATTTCGATACGTTCTTGGATCAACAGCGCGGGTATGACTTCGATGTTAATGGGTACGGCGTGCAAGGAGACGGGGTTATCACAGCAGGTGGTAACGGTGGGCGGGGTGGCAGTCGAGGTGCGGGCCCTGCGATCCCGCGGGCGGACCGTTCCTGGAATGCGCTTTTCGAGACCGCGGGCCAAATCGTCGAGGATGGTTACACCGCTGAAATGGCTATCCCTTTTAAGAGCCTCCGTTACCCCACTCCAGCACAAGGAGAGCCACACCGCTGGGGGTTCCAGATTGTCAGAGAAGTGAAGAGCAAAGATGAAGAGAACCAGGTCTGGGCACCGATATCCCGAGATGAAATAAGCTTCTTTGCTCAAATGGGAGTGCTGGAAGGTATGACACAACTCTCAACCAGCAGAAACCTCGAAGTACTCCCAACACTAACCACGATCCAGTATGGTAATATCGACCCAACTGTTCCGGGCTTCGTTAATCAGGCAGCCGATCCCGATGCAGGCGTGAACTTCAAGTATGGGATCACCTCTAATCTAACAGCCGATTTCACGGTTAATCCTGATTTTTCACAAATTGAGTCAGATCGGCCGCAGATAGAGGTCAACCGAAGATATCCGCTTTTCTTCTCTGAACTGAGACCGTTTTTTGTGGAGGGAGCAGAGATCTTTAACATTGTCGCCCCTGTAACTTTCGTGCATACCCGTACGATCGTCGACCCAGACTACGGTGCCAAACTCAGTGGACAGTTAGGTCGTTTTTCACTCGGAGTTCTAACAGCTAATGATCGAGCACCGGGTAAAGTTGATGACCCGAGTGATTCTGCGTTCTCTCAAAAAGCCCAGACGCTTATCACCCGTGCCCGTTATGACCTTTATGCTGAATCCCACTTGGGCGCGATCGTTACGAATCGCGAGTTCTTGGATGATTACAGTCGTGTATTCGGACTAGACGGAAACTTCCGACTGAGTCCAACAATCGTAGCTGATTTTCGGTTGGTGGGATCCCGCTATAAGAACCATTCAGAGAAAGAATCGGATGGGCACATGGTATCAAGCCGAATCGTTCAGAACAGCCGGAATATTCGATGGACGCTCTTCGCCTTTCAAGTCTCACCTGAATTTGATACTGACGTCGGCTTTGTGCGTCGTCGGGGATACCGAAATTTGACTAGTGATCTCGGTTATCAGTTCTGGCCAGAAAATTGGATGATCAACTGGGGTCCAGAGATAAGCTATACACGGAATTATGATTATGAGGGTGTCCTCCAGGATGAGAATGTCGGGCTCCAACTGGCCTTTAACTTTGCACGAAACATCACGCTCAATGCCAACGTTAACCGTGATATGGAACGGTTCGGAGGAATCAACTTCCATCAAAAAGGTTTTTCAGTGCGAGGTAATATCGACACCAACCCTAAGTATTCCTTCGGAGGCAACCTCTCGCTTGGAGACCAGATCTATTACCTCAAACCCTCCCTTGGATACCAGGTCGGCTGGAGCGTGAATAGTACGCTTCGACCTCTCGACCGCCTTCAGACTAGGCTGTCTTTGAACTCGCGACGTCTGACTGACTCTAGGAACGGAGACGAAGAGTTATTCTCAGTCAGGATCATCCGCGGAACGACGAATATTCAGTTCAGCGACCGACTCGGGATGCGCAACATTACTGAGTACAACAGCGGCAATGATACTTTCAACTTCAATGTTCTGTTCAACTACAGAATCAATGCGGGAACAGTGTTTTTTCTCGGCTACGATGATCACTATCAGCAAGCTGACCTGATTGAAGGTGACCGTGACGGAGATGGATTACGGGAGCAGCTCTTCTACACCGGTGGGCTGCAGCGCACGAATCGGGCAATCTTTTTTAAGCTTCAGTACCTGCTCCGTTATTGATAGCGCATTATCCATCTCATAGCGCAAGAATAGTATTGGCAGGTATCATCCATAGAGATACTCCATAATCAGAAATGTGACTTCCGAATGCGTACTAATCATCTAATCCTTGCTCTCGTTCTGATCCCAGCCCTCGGATCAGCACAAACCACACCGACTGAAATAGCAGCAGCCTCTGACATTCTCATCCGCATAGAAGCGCTGCAGCAAAGAATCGCTCCCGAAGAGACTGCAAGGGACATAACAGAACGTACGGACCAGAAACGTTTTGAGCTCATGGAACACGCTGGTCAGGTTTGGGACGCTGAAATGCAGGATCTCTCTGATCATATTGGACGTAATCCAGAGGTAGGATGGGCCGAATTCGAAGCTGTGGATACACTCGTAAAGGTGTTGCTTTCTAAGGGGTTCGTCGTTGAAACTGGAGTTGCTGATCTAGAGACGGCGTTTGTTGCAACTTGGGTATCCCCAGCCGGATCCGATGGAGCGGTGCTTGGGTTAATCGGTGAATATGATGCGCTCCGGGATATAGACGGACCATTCCACGGTGATCAACACAATGCTCAGACACCTGTGGCTATTTCAGCTGCACTCAGCCTCAAAGCTCATATGGAATCGGATCGGGTTCCTGGGACCATACGTATTTTCGGAACCCCAGCTGAGGAAGTTGGACCGCCAGCTAAGACCATTATGTATGAAGCAGGAATATTCGATGGCACTGACATTCTAGTGCGCAGTCACTCAGCTCCAGAGACAGCCCACGCACGAGCTGGATTCGGCGTGTGTTGCCTCAATATTAATGAGGTGAAGTATGTATTTACTGGTCGACCCGCACACCAATTAACATCGTGGAATGGTCGCAATGCACTGGAAGCAGCGGTTCGGTTCTACACATCGGTGAACGGTCTTCGATCAACACTTCGCCCGGAAGCTTCCATCCAAGGCGTGATACCGGAAGGTGGGATAGCACCAAACGTAGTCCCCGCCCGGGCCGTGGTTGATTACTACATCAGATATCCGGACGAGGTCTACCTCGAGCATATGACTCGGATGATTGATGATGCAGCACGGGGGGCAGCACTTGCGACTGGAACCACAGTCGAGATTGACCGTTATGGAGAGTATCGGGATGGGATTGCTCTGGGATCTCTAGAAGAACTTTACTTTGCCTATGCTAAGAAGCTTGGTGCTCCCAGAATCAACGAAGTACCTCAGCGGCCGGCTGGATATGAGGAGACCGGCTGGGTAACACGTGATATCCCAGGTATCGGTGTTGGCGTTTTTAGCTCCCGCGATACATATCACACAAAGGGTATGGAGGCGGATGGCCTGGGAGACATCGGCCACGCTGGATTCCGGCTAGACGCGCAAATCATGAGCGCAATCCTTTACGACTATTTGACGAACCCTGTGCTAAGACAGAAGGTCGCTGAGGAACACACTGAGCTACAATCCCTGCTGGGAGAGTATCACAACCGTTTACGAGAAGTGTACGCTCCGGAGATCAGTGAACCTTCATCGAATGATCCCATCCAACCAAACTGAAAGAATTAGCAGAAGACCCGAAACCAACTAACTGCACCACTGCTCTACTCAAGGTTGAGCACACCCAAACGAGGCTCTCGCCATGTCCATCTCACTACGCATTCACTCACTGTCCAGGCTGACCCAGTTAAGCGTTCTAGAGACACTAGCCTTCATCGCGCTCTTTGGACTCGCCACGCCGGCAGAATCACAGGCACCATCCCTACCCAGTAT
>ENA-UPTF01001294-UPTF01001294.1-marine-metagenome-genome-assembly--contig:-NODE-1294-length-16016-cov-3.122467_pt1 | contig 16016 bp, 11 predicted proteins | sample MGYA00238166_ERZ767019 | MGnify/ENA primary metagenome ERZ767019 (study PRJEB28930, sample SAMN06266391) | marine metagenome | isolation source: Sea water from 250 m depth | place: Atlantic Ocean...
CACCCATGGTTAAACTATACCGATCGACGCGGCTGGACAGGACCGACAGGAAATGACTATGGCGGTGGACTGCTGCCGGGAACGCCAATGCATTATCCAATTCCGGGTAAAGAGTTAGCGGTATTATTGAAAGATAATTATACCTTTGGTGGTCAAGATGCTATAGGCACACCGGGAACAGCCAGTCATAAGATGAGAGATGGAAGCGGCTACAGAAACCGCGGATTCTTCATTGAGTTCAAAGAACGCTCTCGTATGATGAGTAAAGCTGATTTAAGATAAATCATAAATCAAATCTAAATGAAAAGAGGGCCTTAAATTGGGCCCTCTTTTTGTATTATAGAGAAACAGCTAAAACATGTTTAAAAAAGTATACATAGTATTATTCATTGGTTTTCTATTTTTTGGTTGTAGTGGTGTCTCCTCAGGAAAAATGACCGAATACCGCACAACAGTGGGCTCCACAACGTTATTTGATTTCCAAACACTATCAGACAAAATGCTAAATCAGCATCGATTTGTTGTTGACAGAACAGAGGAAATTGGGTCTGGTTCAATTATTGAAACACAATACGAATATTTAGCACCAAACAATGAAGAAGCGCTTAAAGGCATTAAAGAGGTTCGGTATAATCTTGTTTTAGAAGCGCGCAGAAAAGGTGGCGGCGTCGGTAACATTTATACTGTTCGGGCAATTGTGAATGCTTTTGGCCGCTATGTGGGAAAAGAAGACTGGGCAAATATTCCAATTAATAATGAAATTAAAAGCCGTGTTAAAATATTTACAACGGATCTTAAATCAGAAATTGATAATAGAATTCGTGTTTTTTAAGTGAATATAAATAATTGAGAAAAAAGCCCTCATTCTAACCTGGGAATGAGGGCTTTTTGGTTTTTTAGCTAATTTATGAAAAAAGATCAAATTATAATGACAATGGTTGCTTACGGCCAACTTGGATAAGATGGCTCAAATAGGTAATTACACCTAAATTCAGACTAGAAAGAAAATAAAAAATGTCACCGTCAATTTTGCAGATAAATATTAAACCGGATACCCCAGGAGAAGTGGGTCTACCAAAGATGCCTGTTGAATCAACAATAGTTACTGAATGGGGTCTTGAGGGCGACTATAACAGATTTCGGAAAAAGGAAAAAGATAATGATCGAAACATGGCGGTAATGATCATATCAACAGATATATTAGATGCGCTCAACAATGAAGGATGGCCAGTTAAGCCAGGAGACCTGGGAGAAAACCTAACTTTAGCTAATATAGATTACGCCTCAATGGCACCAGGGCAGAAATATAAGATTGGGTCTATTGAACTGGAAATATCAATCATATGCAATCCTTGTTCCAATTTGTATAAACTATCTTATGTTGGAGAAGAGAAAGGGCCTGAGTTTATTAAAACATTAATGAACCGCCGTGGATGGTATGCCCGTGTTCTCAAAACCGGTCAAATATCAGCTGGGGACACTGTAAGTCTCTTATATATATAAGGGGCAATTTTGGTAGAATTAAATATAAAGGGCATGCATTGTGCTGGCTGTGTTTCTACAATCGAGCGTGCAATATATAAGGTGGAAGGAGTAACAAAAGCTGTTGTGAGTCTCTCCAAAGAAACAGTCAGAGTAGAAGGAGAGGTATCTTCTAGTTCCGTGATCAATGCGATTACGAGCACCGGATATGAAGCAACCCTCATGGATCCAGCGGTTAAGCAGCAAAAAAACCAACAGAAACAAGAGCCACAATCAGAATTAAAACAGCTTTTCCCACTATTTTTAATCTTCTTTTATATCTCATCGGCAGCACTGCTTATTAATTGGACAAATTTTAATGCAAGCAACTTCATGTTTGATTTTATGGGTTTGTTCTTCATTGTTTTCAGTTTTTTCAAAATATTAGATTATAAAAATTTTCCGCATTCTTTTGCTATGTATGATCCTATCGCAAAAAGAATTCCAATCTACGGGTGGATTTACCCAGCTATAGAGACAGTCCTAGGCCTAGCATTTCTTTTCAGAGTAGCATTGAATTTTTCTCTGATAGCAACAATAATAATACTTGGAATAACAACAGTGGGCGTAACAAGAGCACTTATAGATAAAAGAGCTATACGCTGTGCATGTTTAGGAACGGCCTTAAAATTGCCAATGACAAAAGCCACATTTATCGAAAATAGCATAATGATCATTATGGCTACCTATATGGTGTTTTCGCTTTAAAACTTGTATAAGTCTCCTCTGATAATCCAACTTTAGCATATTGTATTGACAACAATTATAGTTGATGTCATCAAAGCAATTATGACTTAAACAATTTTTCTAATTTTTTACAAGAATTTATAAATTTGATTTATAATTATATTATAACTGTTTGTAACTATCCTTGACGACAAAATATTGAAATTGGGGGTAAAATTTAATTTAAAAAAAAGTTTGTTCATTTAAATAAAAGACCCTTATGTTCACTTGCTGGGGTAAAAGGGCATAAGTGCGTCTTGACGTGCTATAAGTGTTTTTTGTATCCTCAACACGAAAAAGATTTTTATTAATAGTAACAATAAGTGGAGTAAATAATGAAAAAACTCACGACCTTGTTCTTAGTCACTATAATGACCACGTGTCTGTTTGCACAGAACATCACTGGTAAAATTAGTGGTAGTGTTACTTCTGATGGCCAACCATTGGTTGGTGCAAACGTTATTCTTGAAGGAACTTCAAGTGGTGCGGCAACAGACGTAAACGGAACATATTACATTTTTGACGTCCAACCAGGTACATACACGCTGCGTGTAAACTATATTGGTTATAAATCACAGATCGTATCAAACGTGCGTGTAACCGTTGGATTAACAACTAATCAAGATTTTGAACTGGAAGTTGCAGCGGTGGAAGGTGAAACGGTAGAAGTAACTGCTGAAAAACCTTTGATCGAGGTATCCCAGACAAATGTTGCTAGAACCCTTGATTCAGAAGCCATTGATAATTTTGCAGTGCGGAATGTTACATCTATGGTAGCTGCTCAAGCCGGTGTGGTAGTGCAGCATGATGGCATGCATATCCGCGGTAGTCGTTCTGAAGAAATTGGTTACACCCTTGAAGGTGCATCCATGACGGGGGCCAGTGGAAAAGTTGTATCAAATGCAATTCCCGAAGCATTAGAAGCTGTCGCCGTTCAGGTTGGTGGTTATGATGCGAGTATTGGGAATGCAAATGGTGGAATGGTTCAGCAGTCACTCAAAACAGGTGGAAGCAGATTGTCTGGCTATGTTTTAACAGATAATATGAGTGGAGGAGATCCTTGGGTTTCCACTGGTGATAAAGATATTACAGCCGGTATTTCTGGTCCTATTGGTAGCAATATGCGTTTTATGGCTGCTGTAAGGAAAACCAGTACCGATAATTATTCAGCAAATAGTCGATGGTTTACACCATTTACTATTGGAGGAGGAGCTCCAATCTCAGATAAGGTTGGTGGACTAACAAGTTCCGGTGATTATATGGTTTTAGACAAAGATAATGGTAACTACACTTTTCGTGATGGGGCGAATCATGATGGTGTTTATGATCCTGCAGCTGATCCGACTGATGAACTTCGTGGTGGAGGATCAGGCCATGGTTATGCTTGGGATAATACCCAGGATAATTTGAACTTCAATGGAACTCTCCAGTGGGATATGAATCCATTGGTATTGCGCCTGGCTGGTTCATATAACGCCTATACGTATTCCAGTGCTGGTTTACCGATTCAAGGCATGTTTAATACACGTCGCCATGAAACTGCAAACCAAAACTATATGTTAAACTTGAAAGCAACGTACTTTTTAAATACAAACACTTATCTTCGTGCCAACGTAAGAACTGTTAAACGTTTATACGAATCCTATGATAGGGCCTTTGAAGAGAAAGGCACGTTTAAAGCCGGACATGAAAGCAAATTACAAGATTGGCTGAAGTGGGGTAATCGTGATGAGGTTGCTAAAATAGACTCAAACTGGTCACGGCATTTTGGAACTCCTGGACAAGACCCATATTCAGCAGGCTATCAATATAATGAGCCATCAAACTATAATATTAACGGTTTCCGTTTTAACCGCGATGGCGCACGCCGAGGCGGATATTCAAAAGGTGAAGACGGCTACGTTGGTTTTGATGCTGAATTTGTTACACAGATGGGCGAACACGAAGTAAAACTTGGTACTGCCTATACCAGTTATGGTTATAGACGCTATAGCTATGGTGGTATTAACTCTTTAAACTCTAAGATTGGTGTAGATTCAACGCTTACAGATGCTGTAAATGGTGAGACCGATCGTATTCTAACAGAAATTGTAACAGCGCGCTTATCATCCTGGATTGGATATGATCCGCTGGGAAGAGACTGGGATGCATCAGCTGCGCAGAAAAACGCGTATGATGAGCCTCGTAATCCTTGGAATTTTTCATTCTATCTGAATGATAAATTTGAAGCAGGCGATCTTATTGTGAATGCTGGTCTTCGCTATGAAGCGATCAACCAGGCAAATAAAGATCTCTTGGATTATGATAATCCTCCAATTGATAAGAATGCCACAATTGTTGCGGCTGACGACCCCAAATATGGGTTCAAAGATATGCCAACACAAAGTTATCTAATGCCACGCATTGGACTTGGCTTTCCTCTATCTGACCGGTCACAATTTCACTTGAACTATGGTAAATATGTTCAAATGGCCCCCATGGGTTACCTCTATCGTAGTCGCGGTTCAGGTGCGTCCTCTTGGGGTTTAAAGCCTGTTAGAGAAACCAAATTTGAAATTGGTTACGGCACGCTCATAGGCGATGTTGCTTCTCTAGATATCACAGTATTCACCCGTAATCCTCAGGACCAGATTGGTGAGGATACATACGAACCAGATAATTCTCCAGGTATGAATTACTACCAGATGAGAAATCATGGTGTCTGGGTGAATTCAGACTTTTCAAATGTTACAGGTATTGAACTTGATTTTAAAACAGCGCGAGTAAACAACTTCCAGTTGTTTGCTAACTATGTATTCCAGGATGTAAGAGGAACAAACTCTTATCCCGGTCTTGGAACATCAGGTTGGGGTAAGCCGACATCAATCTCTGCTACCCGCTATGACCAGCGCCATCAAGCTAGTTTCGTACTTGATTTTAGAACAGGTCGGTCGGGCAATGTTGTCTTAGACAATGTTGGCGCTAACCTGATCGGAAGCTTTAACAGTGGTCACCCGTTCACTATGTCCGATGGCTCTATGGGTCAGCGTGATGCTGGTGAAGGTGCTCTGCTGTCTGATAACGACCCTCGAAACCGGGCCCCAGTGGAACCACTTAACTCGTCAACAACACCGTCCTACTTTAATCTGGATCTGGGTGTGGATAAAACAATACAAGTTGGGCCAACCAACCTTAAGTTTTTTGCGACGATTACAAATTTGCTGAATACACAGCATATCATCAATGTTTATAACCGTACTGGTGACGCGTATGATGATGGTTTCTTGTCTGATCCAGCATTGAGTTCTTTAATCATTGAAGGACGTGGAAGTGAATATGTTGAGATGTATCAAAAGATTAATTTAGCCAATCGAAATCACTGGCTGAATGATCATGGCTTTGATATGTTTGGTATTCCTCGTGAAGTTAAAATGGGTCTACAGGTATCCTTCTAGGGCGTCTGAAGATGATAATTAAAACAGTGGAGAATTTTATGAACATCAAAAAATCATTAACCTGGAGTATTACTAGTGCTCTCCTATTGGTTTCAGCTGTTTCAGCTGAACCGCCTAAAGGAGATAAGAGTGCCGGTAAAACAGCCACAAGTCGCTTAGCCAAACTAGGTGACGATGGACCAGGAGATACATTTTTCAACATTAATAGTTGGAAGATTCATATGGAAAACCAGGGATTCTTTGCCTGGAATGGTACTTCGCACGGCTCTGCCGGTAACTATCCTAAAGGGATGGGGAGTGTCATTTTTGCTGAAGGAATTCTTTGGGGAGCAAAAGTAAGCGATAAATATGGTGTTGACGCTTCAGGTGCACTCTTAACGGATGGTACTGGTGGTGGCTTACCCCGTATTCGTGTAAATGGTTCTATGTACAATACCGGTCTTAAGGCGGGTAAAGTGCTTAGAGATGCCAGTGGTAATGTTTTAAAAACTGGCTATTCCGAAAACTACCGTGAACAGCAAATCTGGCGTGTTAGAAGAAACTGGAATACAGCAGAACTAGCAGGTGATATTGCCATCATTAAAAACATCGAAGCGGCTGATGTTACCGAAGCGCAAATTGCTGCTGGTAAATCTCAGTACGAGCATGATTGGGATCATTGGCCTGCAGATGAAGGCGCACCTTACGATGATGTTAATGGTGATGGAGCCTATACGGCTGCAACTTGGGATGCTGAAAACTCAGCCTGGGTAGGAGATATCCCAGGTGTTCCTGGCGCTGACCAAACAATTTGGACAGTAGCTAATGACCTACCAGATGAATTTACTGGCGGTGCACCCGTTAGTGTTTCTGAGGGCGGTTGGGGCTCTCCTCCAATTGGATTTGAAATTCAAATTACATTATGGGGATATGATTTCCCATTTTCTAACCCGCTTTCAAGCATGATGTTCAAAAGGGCACGGATTAACTATGTTGGTCTTCCTGGTGGACCTGCTACTGCGAAGTTAGATACAGTTTATTTTACTCAGTGGTCAGACCCTGACCTTGGTACTTATACCGATGATTATGTGGGTTCTGATACGACTTTGAGTTTAGGATATGTATATAATGGTAATACATTTGATGATCAGTTTTTTAGTTCATATGGTAGTCCAGTTCCTGCTGCAGGATACGACTTCCTTGAAGGGCCAAAGATTGATGCAGATAGTAATTTAGCCACGGGACCCGGTGGTAAAGAAACCACACTAGGTATGACCAGTTTTGTATATTTTGCTGCTGGTTCTTCTGTAAGTGACCCAAGCACGAAAGTGTATGTTGGAACTTTGCAGTGGTTTAACCTAATGGAAGGTTTCTTACCTAGACCTGAATATCCTACTCAACAACCATTTGTTGATCCTATAACAGGATTAGCCGAAAAATTTGTACTAGCGGGCGATCCGCCATCTGGTGCAGGTTGGATCGATGGTATTATTTTACCTCCTGGCGATCGTCGTCTTGTGATGAACACTGGACCATTTCAAATGGTTATTGGTGACACCCAGGATGTAGTTGTAGGACTAATTGGTGGTATGGGAGGTGATAACCTTTCATCCATCACTGTATTAAAATACAATGATATTTTTGCACAGTTTGCTTATGATAATAATTTTTCATTACCGACGCCTCCTAAGGCTCCTGTTGTTTCTACCTTTGAAGGGGATGGATATATTACCCTGAACTGGGCAGAAACTGCTGCTTATGAGCAAACGGAGAATGTAGTAAACAAAGGCTTCAAATTTGAAGGATACAAAGTATATCAGTTACCGAATGCCTTGGCAGCGGGATCTGATGGTGTTCTTATTAATCAATTTGACGTCGCTAACAGTGTTTTAGTAATTACTGAAAAAGAAGTAGACCCAGCCACTGGCTTGATTCTTGAAAAGCCTGCCCACGTAGGTAGTGATAATGGAATTAGTCGTGTTGTGGTTGTAAAGACTGATGCTCTTAGAAATCGTCCGATTACGAACGATCGTCCATATCATTTTGGCATAAGTGCATATTCTTACTTGGAAGACAATGCTAACTCACCATTTAAATCACTTGAATCTTCTATGACAGTTGTATCGGTAACGCCAAAAGTGGCAGACCCAGGAACAGCTTACACAGTTGATTCAGGCGACCATATAGATATGACGCATAGTGCGGGTACTAGTGACGGACTTGGTAGAGTCACGGTAATTGACCCAGGTGTTCTTACAGGACAAGACTATGAAGTCACTTTTGCAGAAGATACTGTCACAGGATCAGTTACAAAAGGAAGTATTCTATGGAATGTTACTAATAAGACATCTGGCGCTAAAGTACTGTCTAGATATAAGCAAGGGGCTCTATTCACTGACCCCGGATGGCCAGCTGCTGACGGCCTTACTTGGTCAGTCACAGGTCCACCAAATGCGTTTAAAAACTTTATAGTAACTGCTAATTTAGATGGAAGTTGTACAGAAGCTGCACCATGTCAAGGTACTCAAGACTGGGGTAGTTTTCCAACATCTTACACTGGCCGTGTAAATCAATCAGATGGTAAAGGTTGGTTTTTCCATGGTGGTGGAGCATCTTCTAGTGGTTATGATGTTATGATCAGCCGTATCATTCGTGGTAGTGGCTGGAAATATCTAATTCCTAACGATTTTGAATATCGTTGGACTTGGGAAGATGACAACTATGCTTACGCAGCTTATACGAGCGGTTCTTTAGTAAAAGTTGGATTTGAGATGTGGGATGTAACAAATGGCTTCCGTATGGCACCATGGTTTTATGACTATGATGGAAACGACGCTTGGGGATTACATGCTAATGACCATCCAGGATCTGGTGGATCAAATGATCCATACACAGATTGGACCTATCCACACTTACCTGCTGATACATCACCAGGTGAAGGCGGATATCTAACTTGGTTAGCAAATTCAATTGCTGCTGGTGGCGGTACTCTAGGTGATGGTGGAACTGACGGTAATGGTAACTATATAGCGGTTTCAGGTGTTACTGACTATTATTCAGGTGCCGATACTGGTCCTGAATTAATGGGTCGTAATGTATGGTTTGTTTGGAACCTAGATGATGTATCTGATGGAACCATCGATGCAACTTCTGGTCACCTTGGATTAAACACTGGGTTGGAAAAAGGTTCTATTCTTAAGATTGTTACTAATAAAACAAATCAACCTTCTGATAAATTCACAGTAACTGCACCTAAAGTTGAATCAACAAATGTTGCAGATGATGTGAAGAAGGTTAATGTGTTCCCAAATCCATATATGGGTTACCATGATTTGGAAGGAACCGATTCTGTTTTACCTCTTCCAAAGTATGTGACATTTAATCACTTACCAACTTCTGGTACAGTGGAATTTAGAGTTTTCAACATGGCTGGTACCATGGTTGCGAACTTTAAGAAATCAACAAACACTCAGTACCAAAAGTGGGATATGAGAAACTCTAATAACTTCCCATTAGCTAGTGGTGTATATATCATTCATATTGATATGGGCACAAATGGCACAAAAGTGCTGAAGTTTGCAATGGTCACTGAAGATGAATTTGCGAAACGCTTTTAGGTCATAAGGAGTAATAAAAATGATTAAAATCAAAAAAATAATTGCAATAACCTCCGTATTGGCCTTGTCAATCGGATCACTTGTAGCTCAGGGTTATGAGCTATACGGGGGTGGAACTGCTGGATCAGGAATGCGTAATGGTACAGCTGGTGCGAGTCAGTTATTGATTCCACAGGGAGCTAAGTATCTAACAGGTGGTGGAGCAGTAGCTAATGCCACTGGTGTTGGTGCAGCTTACTGGAATCCTGCTGGTGTTGCACGTGCTGGTGCTAGTCTTGAAACAACGTTTTCTAACCGTTCCTACATTGCGGATATGTCCGTAGTGCACGCAGGAGCAGGTTTGAAGCTTGGAGCTAATGCATTTGCTGTTACGATCCGTTCTATTGATATTGGTGAAATTCCTGTAACAACTGTTTGGGCACCAGATGGAACTGGAGAGAAATTCTCCCCATCTAACTTTACTGCTGGATTAACTTATTCTCGCATGATGTCTACTAAGACATCCATGGGAGTTTCTGTTAATGCTAGTTCTGAAAAGTTCAAACGAGTTGGTGGAAATTCACTATCTATTGATGCCGGTGTACAATACACTGATTTCTTAGATGTAGAAGGACTTGATGTAGGTGTAGCTGTAAGAAACTTTGGGCGCCCAACGCGCTATGAAGGTTCTGGTCTATTAGTTAAGGCTATTGCTGTAGGTAGTGATCGTCTAACACAGCTTTATAATGTTCAACCAGCTGAAGCTGACCTTCCTATGCTTTTTGAGCTAGGTGCCAGCTACTCAGTTGGGACTGCAATCCAAGTTTCTGGTTCTTACGAAAGTAATAACTTTGAACAGGATAAGTTGAAACTAATGGGATCCTATACTCTACCAGGCTTGGCAGCAGTTCGTGTTGGACTTCTACAAGATATGGAGACAGTTGAGTTTAAAGATGATCCGTTGACCACTACAGTAGATGAAAGTGATGCAAAGATTGAAAATATCTTTTCAGGAGCTTCATTTGGTGGTTCTATTTATCTTCAAAAGATGCTTGGAATTAATGCATCCATAGATTTTGCATATATTCCTGCAAAGTATTTTGATGGTAATACAATCTTTACACTTAATGTTGGTTTCTAAGTAGACTAATATTATACTTAATTAAAGCCCTGTTTATTTAATGAACGGGGCTTTTTTTTTACCCAATCCTGATTAATTTATTGGTATGATATACCGCTCTTCCTTTTATACTATTCTTACAGTTTTCTTATTTATTCAAGGTTGTTCTTCTAAAAAACAATCAGCTGGAGATTTTTCACTATCAAATTTTGATGTTAAAGAGAGCACCATAGCTTATTCTGATTTTATTGGATCCAATGACTGCCAAACGTGTCACTTAGATATATATAGCGAATGGAAAATATCTACACATGGACAAGCTGGGGGTATTCCAAATTCAGATCGAGTCATAGCTCCCTTTACAAGCGAACCTATCCAATTAGCAGATGCAATTGTTTATCCTGAGAAAAAGAATGGTATATATCAGTTTAGGATTAGATATAAAGAATCAGAATATGAGGAGGTAATACGTGTTGAAGCTGTTATAGGGAAAGGATTTCTTTATGGAGGTGGAACACAAACTTTTTTTGGGGAATACCCAGATGGGACCTATCGCTTTCTTCCATTTGATTTCAGTAAGGATGAATCTTCTTGGTTTGTTCAACTAAAATCTGATGAAAAATGGGCAAAGATTAATAAATCTATTGGAATGATTGATTTATATAATTGGCCTCCGCATCGTGTATTGGGAGAAGTTGAAGATATCTCAAACTGTCAGCAGTGTCATGGAAGCCAGATTATTGCAGAAAAACTTGATAGTGGGTATGATACAAAATTTGTATCACTTTCTGTAAACTGTGAATCCTGTCATGGACCAGCAAAGAATCATGTGACGATAATGTCCAATATTGTAAAAAACATTGTTAATACAAAACAATCAATAGGTATTGCAAGTTTATCTGGTCTACAGCCAAAAGAGAGTCTGGATCTATGTTTTCAATGTCATGCAGTTAAAACACCCTTAAAACCAGGATACTTACCTGGCGAAAACCTATCTGAGTTTTATTCATTGAGAATGGCACTTCTAGGCAATGAAAATCCATATAGCATAGATGGAAGAATTAAATCTTTTGGGTATCAACAGAACCATTTATTTAGCGACTGTTTTTTGAGTGGATCTATGACATGTATTAGTTGTCATAATCCTCATAGTCAGAATTATCAGGATATCAACAGAATCGCATTAATAGATCGATTTGATGATAGGCAGTGTACATCATGCCATATGGCCAAAATTAACGATATTTCATCACATACCTTTCATGATGCAGAATCTGAAGGAAGTAGCTGTATTTCATGCCATATGCCCTTTAGACAGCAACGTGCGATAGGAACTGAAATCAAATATACTCGATCGGATCATACAATCTCAATTCCTCGTCCTGTTTATGATTCTTCTCAGGGTTTTGAATCATCTTGTATACAATGCCATAGTGATATTTCGGAAAATAAGCTTCAAACTATTGTAGACGATTGGTATGGTCCCATAAAACCACAAAATCCTGTAATCGCAAATCGCTTAAAAATAACAGAATCAACATTAGGAGATGATGCTGCTAAGTTACTTCTGCAGCCCGATTTGGTTCACTCAATGGGACAGTTCTCAAATCTAAGTTATTTTATTAAACGATATTTAACTCCGGGCATGGAGTTTTTGGACCCTGAAATAGTACAAAAATTGATTACATATGCTGAGAGTGAGGATATTGATTTAAAAGCGTTGGCCTTAGCAGGGTTGCATTATAGCCAATATAATAACTTAAAAATTCAAAAATTTATTGTTAAGGAATTAGATGAATTAGGAGATAAAGAGGAATCTGTGCGAAGAAGATGGGGATTAATATTAGATTATTTTGGTACAGTTTATTATTTATCTGGCGATCGACCCAATGCGATTCAATGTTATGAATTGGCACGACAAGTATTACCTGATGATAAGACAATAAAAACTAACTTATCTCGAGCACGCTCCTAATTGTTAAAAATTTGGTTTAAGGCTGATAATAGTGATTCATAATCCATATCTTGACCAAAATAGTATTCTCCTTTAGCGTCTTGTAAAATCAATTCCCAGTGCAAATGGGATTCTTCTTTAGTTCCTAGTGTACTAGGTCGGGTTCCTGTATTTCCAGATCGACCTAATATTTGCCCAGCTTCTACTTTAGAACCCGGATATATATTTTTTTCTATATAGGATAAATGTGCATAAATAGTTATTGATCTATACCCGGGGAAAAGTTCAAAACCATGGTCAATAATAATTGCTTGACCAAGTAGCAACTCGTTAAAAATATCAGAGGGTGTACGTTTTAATTTGGCAGCCTGCTTAAGCATATCCACGCGAAAATCTGCGGGAATTTCCTTGTAGAATAGATCTGACCTAATCACAATGCCATCTGCTACTGATTTTACCTCAGTTCCCCAATTTGAAAAAAAATCAATGCCCCTATGTATTCCTGATCGATAATCACGTGGAGCGTTTGGCAATCGTGATGCACGAGTTGGCACATTTAATTTTTCGATAGGAAGTAACAATTTCAGAGTAGGAATTAATTTATTGAAATCAGGAATTTTCCCATCTCTATCAAATAATGGCATAATAGGAAATTTGCTATTAAATGTATTGATTTTATTACGAATATTTGGAAACACCCACGTTGTGTCTAATGAATAATATGCAATTATAGCCCCTTCTTGACTTTTAATGTTTTGAAGATTCCTGCTTCTTTGATTAAAAGGAATTGTATTTTTTAGAATATTCGTATAATTAATTATGGTGGAGTCGTGTAAGCCAGGGTAAGCTAACCGAGTTAAATATTCTATTTTTATAGGTTGATGTGCTCTTGAAGATAGTAAATCAAAATCTGTTAAAGAAAAATTGGTAGTAACTGTAGCATATAAACTATCAGATGAAAATGTTATACTAGGTTTGATAACAGGTTCATTGACTTCAATATCTGGGGGACTATGAACAGGCTTAGTACAGCCTAAGAATACAATAACTAATAAAATTAAATATTTAAACAATGAATCAGGTAAGATTTTGTAGAAATTTGATACCATCTATGTATACGCTATCCGGCTTACCTATTATTGTTTTAGTTGCTATTTTACTAAATATTGAATCTTTTTCATTTATTTGTTGATAACCATCATTAAATAATAGCTGTACAGTTTTAATTCCAGAGATACTAATTGATTCACTAATTGAATATTCATATTGAGCCCAGGACATAGGTGCAAATAAAAGGCTATCGGCCCAATTCCTATTTCGTTGAATAAAGTTAATTGCCTGATACACTTTGTGAGTTTGACATACTTTTAACTCAGTTTCTGTATTTCGAACATGACGCCTTATTTTTGTGTTAATTTTATCAAGTGTAATTCGTTTGCCCAAATCAGCAGAAATATTACCAATAAGATTAAGGTTTGGACCGTGCAGGATAAGAATATTCATAATATTAAATAATATATATCAACGCAGTGGTACAAGGTGACCTATGATATAACCTAATATTATACCAACTAATAAAACGAACGTGAGAACACGTGACTTTGTAAATTCACTACCATAACCTTTTTTTACAGCAACGGCCCCTACAAAATATCCCATAGAATTCAAAACCCAAAAAATTGGGATAGTAAATATTTTAACAATTAGTGGACCAATAAGTGGTAATGTAGCAATTAATGCAGCTACACCAGCAAATGCTTGGGTAAATACTCCTAAGATAACAGTACCAAAAACAACAACTTTGGTATCAATTTCATATTTTAATGCAATAAGCACTATGATTGTAATCGTTATTAATATTACAATTTGTTTTCCATGAGAAGTGAAAAATGATTTTATTTTCAAAATATATTATCCCTAACCTGTTTAAAGAAATACACCTGCAACAATGAAATAAAAAGCTACGCCTATAATATCAATTGCAGTGGTAACAAAAGGACCTGTTGCAATTGCTGGATCAATTTCAAATCGGTTTAGAATTAATGGGACTAAAGAGCCAATAGTTGCTGCGATGATCATAGAAATACAAATACTTAATCCAACTACAATACCAATCATTGGAGAAGCATCAATAAATTGAAAAATTGCAAAAAGACCCAATAATAACCCATATAAGATTCCTAATAGTAACCCTACACGAATTTCTTTAAATAAAATTTTAACCGAGTTTTCTATACTTACTCTTCCAGTCGCTAATCCCCTTACGATCATAGTCGAAGATTGCGTGCCAATATTTCCTCCCATACCCATAATTACTGGAATAAATGCGGCTAGTGCAATAGTACTTTGTAATACATTATCAAAAACACCAATAATAAATACGGCTAAAATACCGCCAACCCAACTTGCAAATAACCATGGCACTCGCATACGAGCGTTTTCCCATGATGATTTAAGAAGAATTTCTCGATCTTTTCCTGCACCCACCATTTGTAAGAAGTCTTCAGTTGCTTCTTCTCGGATTATATCCACTACATCTTCAACCGTTACAATACCTAATAGATGGTCATCAGAATCAACAACTGGTACTGCTAAAAAATTATATTGTGAAACAATTCGAGCAACTTCTTCTTGATCTGTTTCAGGGCGAACAACATGAATTTGCTTAGACATGATATCTTTAAGCATTGTATCTCCAGAGGTCGTAACTAGATCACGCAAAGAAATAACCCCAGTTAATCGACCATCATCATCTAAAGTATAAAGATAAAATACCATCTCCGCATCTTCCTGGTCTTGAAGAGCATAAATTGCATCTTTAGCCTTTGTATCTTCATGAAGAGTAAACACATCTGTATACATTAGTATTCCAGCACTATCTTCAGGGTAGGCCATCATTTCTTCTAATTCTTCTTGTTTTTCAGCCTTAAGAAGATCAATTACTGAGGAGGCATATTTATCATCCACTAAACCCATTAAATATGCTTGTTCATTAGAACTAGCATATTCAAGAATTTGTGCAATCCTTTCAGGAGATTCGTTTTCTAATAGACGAATAGATATTGATTCATCAAGTTCATTCAAAAATTCAGCTGTATCTGCTGATGGCTTTAAGTCATTAAAAATTTCATCCTGCTCATTTTCATTAAAATAACGGAAAAGTAATGCCAAATCTGCTGGGTGAGTTTTATCAATTAGTTTGATAATATTTGTTTTAGCTCGGCGTCTGAGCAACCGTCTAAAAGTATCTCTGAGAATAGTTATCTCATTGCTAAACAATTCTTTTTTCATATTACACTACCCTAACAATTTTCATTTGTTTTAAACCAATCCAAAACAAATAGGTGCCTAATAACAAAATAATAGGGTTTATATGCCCTCGCCATATTAATGCTGATTCTGCTGATTCGCCTAAAAATGTAAATAGAAGAGAAGAAGCATTAATAATTACATGAAAAATTATTGATGAAACAACCGACTGAGTTTGCCAAGCAATATATCCTAATAAAACACCCAATAAGTATATTTGAATCAACCAATATGGATTAAAATGTATTGCCGCAAAAAATAAACTAGATAAAAGTATAGCTTTAGTTATATCTCCCCAAGCAATCTCCAAATATTTTTGTAAGAATCCCCTAAATAACAGTTCTTCTCCAATCGGGGCTAGTAGTACAATGGTGATT
>ENA-UPTF01001295-UPTF01001295.1-marine-metagenome-genome-assembly--contig:-NODE-1295-length-16016-cov-2.504800_pt1 | contig 16016 bp, 15 predicted proteins | sample MGYA00238166_ERZ767019 | MGnify/ENA primary metagenome ERZ767019 (study PRJEB28930, sample SAMN06266391) | marine metagenome | isolation source: Sea water from 250 m depth | place: Atlantic Ocean...
GGAGACACAGTAAAAATTGAAAGAGCTGGAGATGTAATTCCGCATGTTATAGCTGTAGATTTATTAAAGAGAAAAAAAAATTCAAAAAAATATTTATTTCCTAATAACTGTCCATCTTGTGGATCTAAAGTAGTAAAAGAATATAACAATTTAACCAAAAAATATGATGGATCACGACATTTAGGCGCGAATGGCTCTCGCGATGTTGATAGTTTAGGTTGGGGATATGGCACACACCTTACGTAAGTTGATTTTCGTTTCTATTCCAATATGTATCCCATTTTTCATCTGGATTCCCATTCCCTTTTATCTGAATAGCCCTGATTGAGTGATCCCTCACACTAAAGTAAACGGAATCACCGTCCGAAATAATAGACGCCTCAATCTTCTCCCCCGTACTGCAACTACCAATGACTATCCCGGTTGACAGCTCCGAGACATAAAGATCCCCATCTTTGGAACCGTATGCAATCATATCGGAAACTATTGCCGGGGAACCTACGATAGCTCCCTTTGTTTTGCTTTCCCATCTCAAACTTCCATCATTTTTGTTGAGTGCATATAAACTTCCATTCAATGATGGAGCGTATATGACACTTCCATCGGTAATTGCACTTCCCCAATACCAGTTCGAAGCCCCTGTAAACCGCCAGATTTCCTTACCTGACAAAGCGTCCAGTGAATAAAAGTTGCCATCGAATGATCCAATATAGACTTCTCCGTTCAACACAAGTGGCGACGATGCTACAGCCCCTCCGGTTTCATACACCCACTCCGGAGACCCGCTCTCAATGCATGTATTACAAGTAAGATCTAGTCCATATATTTTGTGATCGAGAGAAGAAAATATTAAAAGGTTTTCAAAAACTTGTGGCGTTGACCATATACTAGACCCCGTTTGAAATTTCCATTTTCTTTCCATTGTTATTTCTTGGCCTCTGATGGAAATATTGAAAGCATGCATAAAACCATCACTTGAACCAATATACATCACGTCATTCTCTATCAAAGGTGCCCCTACAATTTCATCTGCAATTGGCTCAGTGTCCAACAAGGCACCGTCTTCCAGATCATAGGCGTGAATTTTTCCATCATAGGAACCCAAAAAAGCGACACCCTCATAGACTGCGGGGGTGCCATATATCGCCCTCCTGTCATCCTTATCATCATCTACCCGTATCAAAGTAGGAGCCCAGTCTTGTCTACCAGTCTCAGTGTTTAAGGAAAGCAACTGGCCGTCCATACTACCGATAATTAGGGATTCGTCCACAAGTACACCACCGGACCATCCTTGGGCAGTTCCAACACGTGAACAACCTATAAATATGGCCAATAACGTTAGTAGCAATATTAATTTAACAAACAGCGGCAAAAGTTTCGTCGACACATTCCGTTCCAAAAAAAAATTGTACAAACTATCCCTCATTTTACGGAACCGGATCATAACCTTTGGTACCTAGTGGGTTGCATCTAAGAATCCTCCTCATGGCTAAAGTAGATCCTTTCCACAAACCATGTTTACTGATGGATTCCAAAGCATAAGTAGAACACGTGGGTTCATGCCTGCAAGCTGGTGGGATATAGGGTGATACAGCCCTCTTGTAAAAGCTTATTATCCAAATGAGGCCTTGCCCAAGATTGTGGCTAATCATGTTTCACTGGTGAAAGCTTATTGGGAACATCCAGATAGTTCATTCTGATAAATAGAGCCCTGCCACATCAACAAGCCTTGACATAGAATCACATATTTCATCAAAGGAGGCACTATCAGCATTCCGGCGAGCTATAAAGACAATGTCATACCCAGCTATCACATCAAGTAATTTAGCAGATTCTCTCATTCGCCTTTTGCACTTATTTCGGACCACCGCGTTACCTATTCTTTTTGAAACCACAAACCCAAACCTGGATTGGCAATTCTCATTATTCCAGAAACACCCTCTTTTAGATGCGACAATAACGAAGAGTCTGTCTGAGCAACTATTCCCCTGCTGTCGAACATTTAAAAAATCCGATGAAGCAGTAAGGCGCATTTCCTTTTGCATATACAAACTATACAACCACAAAGCCCAAATCTTACTAAAATGTAAGGTTTGTATTGATAAAACTGTTGGAAGAGCAAGTACGCAAACAAGCCAATTCGCGGAATGAGCATTACACCCACGCGGCTTTATAACTTCAGACAGTAAGCCTTTGACGTCCTTTAAACATACGTCGTTTCAAAACGTTACGTCCGCCTTTCGAGCTCATTCGTGACCGAAATCCATGAACTCGAGCGCGTCTTCTTTTTCTTGGTTGGTAGGTTCTCTTGGGCATATCCTAGCCTCTTAAATTAACCTATAAATTGTACTTTCGTGATAATGAGGTGTCAATTTCAAATTGGACGAATTAAGTGATTCTTGAGAATTTATCCGCCATCACTATGAGGTCAGCCCATACTCAGGTATCACGATCTCGGGCTTTCCATTAGAACTGTCACTCCCATATCAAAGTATTTATCTCTCAATTTATAGTCATAGCTTCTGAAACTGATCTTAGTGGGACTATCGCCAAGCTGATCTAGAGCGTGCCTTACACACTCATCAACGGTTGTCAGGAGAGGATTAGGATGGCTCTCTATATCAAACAAAAGATCATTAGGACCCCATGTAAGGCAATCCACACCCTCTATGGCAAGTTTCTTCACTGTAGTCACAGCTCTGAGAGACTCCATTTGAATAGACAAAAATCCTGTGGAGTTCCACCAGTCTGCGTATTGTAGCCTTTCACCCCTACCTTCGACTCCATGTCGAGCTGCACCTCCCACACTTCTTCCACCTTTGTGAGGATAATAGAAGTAATGCACTGCTTCCTCGACAGTTTCTATGTCCTCCACTTGAGGTACCTCTATACCGACAGGCCCAAGATCAAGAATATTTCCGATGAGATAAGAATGTCTCGTATGTTTGATACGAAATTGTGAGGGAATTCCCAAATCAGAAGCATATTCACAAAACTGAACTAGTGTCTCTTCGTTGAACGGGCCATGCTGACTATCAGTAAACACAAAGTCATAATCGTCTTTTTGGATTATGGAATCCATTTCTAACTTGGTTGCGTTCAATGGAACACTCACCCCTATAAGCTTTTCACCATCACGAATACGTTGCTTAAGATTTTTCTCACTCACTGAAGTCACCTCAACTTATAAAATTTTCAATAAAAATGAAACAAAAAAAATAAAAATGCTTACAGGATATATTCACGCCATAGCATCAGGTGGCATAAAAAATTCAAAATCTTCTGACGGGCCATAACCTGGAATTTCTACAGGTGAAACACCTTTACTGAGAAGTGCTGCCTTAACGATTGTTTTGTTAAACAGATGAATTGTATCGGAGCTCAAAAATTCGTCCACATCCATCCACAGACATTCTGCAATCTCTTCTTCCTGCATCGTGATTATGTCACTCAGAGGTTTGAGTTTAGCGACAAAATATATATCTGATTTCCCATACCTGTATCCATGCCAATGTCTGAAACATACTAGAGCCTGAAACTCAGTGGCTATACCTGTTTCTTCTTTCACTTCCCTAACAGCGGCTGATGCTAAATGTTCTCCTTGTGTTAAAGCTCCGCCCGGAAGTTTGTAAGAGGGTCCCCTACCCGCCGCCCTATACTTCTCTGAAACCACCAGAATCTGATTATCTTCATTTATCACTACGCCCCCGATACCCGTATAGTGAGTAGCATAGGGAGGGATAAAAGACCCTGCATGAATATCCAAAGTCATAGTTGCAGAATCACTGTCGGCGTGATGAAAGATGAACCCTTTTTCCCCTGCAATAGGTATAGCTGAAAAGCAACTCGGCAAAATCTCCAGCCATGCTACTTTGACGTCTTCATGTTTCCAGGTTTGAATTGCACGTTTCAGTTGGTCCGAAAATATATTTGGGTCTGGGTCGACCGATCTTGAATCAACGAGTGCCCCACCAAAAGGATTCATTTCCCAAGTTAAGTCTGTCATTAATCTCCCTCTACGTACCACGGATGCGAAGTATATTGCTGCTCAGAATAAGAGGCAATCTCTAGAAGTTATTACTACTATATAATGCCTACATTCCACTTTTTCCATCAACCATTCCATTATGGAGACCGAACATGAAATTCGTTTTAAAAGCTGACCGTTTGATAGATGGTTCTGCTACGGAAGTTGTAAAAAATGCAGCCGTTGTTGTTGAAGACGAAACAATAACTAAAGTTTGCTCACAATCTGAATTGAATTCAGTAGATCTAGACTCCGCACACATAATAGACCATTCAGGTGGAACTCTAATGCCTGGTTTCATAGAAATGCATTCTCACATTCATTGTAGTGCAGAATCTGACGCCTACGAACATATAACTACGGAAACAAACGAAACCTTTTTGCTAAGAGGCAGTCAAGCAGTTCGCTCATCTCTTTCGTCGGGAGTTACGACCATGAGAGACCTAGGCAGCAGAAATGAAGTTGTATTCCCTCTAAGACAAAGTATTGAGGAAGGCATCATTCCGGGACCAAGATTGTTGGTAGCCGGAACCCCAATTACGACCACAGGCGGACACTGTAATATGTTTGGTACTGAAGCAGACTCTAGTGAACAAGTTGTTAGAGCTATTAGAAATCAATTCAAGCTGGGAGCGGACCACATAAAAATCATGTCTACCGGTGGTGGTTTTACCCCGGGCACCAATGTACGAGCTCCCCAATACGATTGGAATACCCTCAAAGACGCTGTTGAAGACGCAGAAAGATTAGGGCTCAAAGTCGCGGCTCACTGCCACGCTACCGAGGGAGTGAAGAATTGTGTCAAAGCAGGAATACATAACCTGATTCACTGTTCATGGATGTCAGAAAATCCTGACGAGCTATACGATTACGATCCTGATGTTGCCGATCAAATAGCTGAAAAAGGCATATATGTAGATCCAACCTTAGCTCTTTCTCACTTAAACAACCTTCGCGGAAGAGTAAAAAGAGCAGATTCAGGAGCAATGGCAGATCCAGAAAGACGATTTGAAATTCTCAGAGATATGTGGGATCGAGGGGTGAAATTCGTTACAGGAATGGATTCAGGAATGACTAACGCACATTTCGACGACTTTGCCTACATACCCGAAGTGATGGTTAACAGTATGGGTATTAGTCCAATGGAAGCGATAACCTGCGCTACAAAAACATCTGCGGAATGTCTTGGCAAAGAAAACGAGATCGGAACTATTACACCCGGAAAGTCAGCCGATATTTTAATTGTGAACGGGGACCCTTCAGAAAAAATCGAAGCTCTACATAACGTAGATACCATAGTTTCTAGAGGAAGTCTCGTGAAGGAATTAGGACAACTTTTAATTTAAAGAAGAGATCCCAAAACACCTAGCTTCTAAATCAATTGTCCAATACTACGATACTGCTGGCTTTAATTATTAGAAAAACTTCTGTGCCTGGACCTATATTCAATTCATCTTGTGCATGATTTGTTATCTCAACATAGATCGAGTCACCTATGTCGCATTCCACCAACAACGATGTATCTGTTGGATGAATCTCTTTTACTCTCGCCGCAACTACGTTTCGAGCACTTAGTCCGACCGGCCTGACTTTAGTTAATATAATATCGGATGCCCTTATAGACACCAGTATTTCATCAGTTTCCCCTTTGTCGGATCGTCCGTCAGGAAGTATCAACCTAATATTGCCTATAGAAATAAATTTCTGGCCATAGCTTCCGACAGAACCGGTTGTCCCCTGCAGCAAGTTTTCAAAAGATGCAAAATCCGCAACCTGCTTTGCATTAGAATCACGCAAAAGAATACCTACATTGCCTGTAGCTATTACTTTCCCATTAGACAAAACAGCCACTCTATGTGCCAAAGCCATAACTTCAGATATTGAGTGAGAGACATAGAGCATCGGAATATGTAATTCGCTGAATATCTCCCTCAACTTTTGGAGAATAACTCCTCTGAACGGAGCGTCCAGAGAAGCCAATGGTTCGTCCAGAAGAAGTATGTCGGGAAAAGCCGCTAATGACCTGGCCAATGCCACCCTCTGGCGCTCACCTCCAGATAAATTTCCGGTCTCTCTTTCTGACAGATAGGAAATATCGAGTATTTCCATGACTTTTTCCAGGGAATACTTCCTATTGCGCTTTGGAGTCAGAGAAAAACCGTAATTAATATTCTCTTTTACCGTGAGATGGGGAAATAACGCAGAATTTTGCACTACATAGCCAATACCCCGTTTGTCAGGTGGGATATCGATGGACTGATCACTCGAAAAAATGATTCTCTCAAATTTCGAGATACTACCCTCATCTGGGGTAAGAAACCCTGCTATGCAGTCTAAAAGGGTAGTTTTACCACTACCAGAAGGCCCAAATATAGCGGTAATACCATCTGAAATATCGAGTTCACAATCCAGAGTGAAGTTTCCTTGATTCTTCTTTACCTCGAGCCTAATTGCCTCACCCAAACTACTCATATGACACCTCTGTTACTTGAGCGAGACAATAACCAATTGTGAATCGCAAGAGAAATAACAGCCAAAATAACTGAAACAGCAACGAGTTCAAAAGCTTCCGAAGTTCTACCTGTTTGCACCTTGGCAAATATTGCTAACGGCAATGTCTGCGTGACTCCTGGTATGTTTCCAGCAACGATAATTGTGGCCCCAAACTCGCTCAAAGCACGAACAAAACCCAGCAATGTACCCGCAATTACCCCCTGATAAGACAAGGGAAGTGTTATAGAAAAAAAGGTTTTCATAGGACCAGCACCCAAGGATCTAGCAGATCGTTCGAGCCGGGGATCTACTGCCGACATCGCCACGATAATTGATCGAACCATCAAGGGAAAAGACACTACTGCAGCAGCCAATGATGCAGCTACCCAGGTAAATATGATGTCACTCCCAAAAACAAACTGCGTGAAGGATCCGATGGGACTTCTGCTGCCTAGCGCCAGTAGCAAAGCGTACCCAGTGACAACAGGTGGCAAGGCTAGTGGAAGCGATATCAATACTTCCAGTATTAGGCGTCCTCTGGGATTTCTTCTCCCCAGCATCCAGCCGATGTAGAGTGCAAAAGGAAAGTTGATAACAGTGGCTGCTAAAGCCACTTTAAGAGTTATATACGTTACTTCTAACATTAAATTTCAATCATAAGTTAACTAAGAGCGCATAGGAATTTACACTACAACAAGTATTTCATGAATCCATTTATTTTTATCTAACTGAAACGAATCCATATTTTTCGAAGACTGAAGTTACGTAAGATGCTCTCAAAAATTCCAGATATTCCTTACCCAACATTGGCTCTCTCGCATTTTTCACAACCGCTGCAGGATACACGATACGAGTATGGTGTTCCCTAGGAATGAGTAATTTTGTTGAAACTCCTGCAGCTATTGGCACATCGGTCCTATAAACTACAGCCGCACCAACGTCACCAGTTTGAACATAAGCCAAAGCGGTGCGAACGTCTGACGATAATACAGTCTTCTTCGAGATCGAAGACCAAACGCCAATATTATCCAAAGCTTCCCTGGCATATTCTCCCGCTGGGGCCAAATCTGGGTCAGCTATAGCAATACGGTCCATTTCTACTAATTCCTGGATGTCGCTAAAATCACTAAATTCACCGTTATCAGATGTAGCCACGACTAAAACATTTTCTACCAGTTCAAGAATGTCCCGCTCATTAATGTGACCACCCTCAACCAAAAATGTCGCCGGACTGTTACCGGCAGAAATAAATATGTCCGCAGGAGCACCATTAGATATTTCCCCGGCCAAAGTCTGTGAACCTGCAAAATTGAACAATATTTTTGTGCCCGTTTCTTGTTCGAAGTCATCAGCAGTTTCCTGAAGGACATCTACAAGACTCGCTGCGGAAAAAACCATAAGTCTTTTTGTTTCAGACCTTGAGCAAGAGATACTGAATGACAAAAAAACTATCATCATGAACGATAAGATTGATAAATTAGCAAATTTAGAGATGCTAATTGAGTGTTTTACAAAGAATGAAACCAGCATGTTACCTCTTAATATGTAATACCTGAATAATCAACAGAAAACTTCTCAATATTTTACTCAACACACCATCCTTTATCCCCTAATCACCAAGTTGTTTTACCCTTCCTATTTTGCTATAATATCGTGGCGGATAGAAGACGCTTATACACGAATGTTTTTAGAGAAAGAGGGTAACCCCCTCTTTCTTTGTTATATAGACAAATTACTCGCTGGAGGTGAGGGAACATGAAAAGTGATTTCCTGGTCGCTTTAACTCAGCTCGCTGCAGAGAGAGGACTCCCAAGAGATAAGGTCATGTCAGCGATTGAGGTTGCCCTAGTCTCAGCATTCAAAAAAGACAGCGTTACTGAGGGAAGGAATATATCTGTCAGACTAGATCCTGGATCAGGTGACATTCAAGTAGACATCATAAAAACTGTAGTGGATACGGTTGAAGACCCTTTACAAGAAATATCAGTTTCAGAGGCACGAGAAACCTTCAAGCCAACAGCAGATGTGGGCGATACCATAGCGACCGAGAACATCCCTAACAGCGCAGGAAGAATAGCCGCGCAGACAGCTAAGCAAGTTGTATTGCAAAGGCTTAGAGAGGCTGAAAGGGAAATTATACTTTCAGAATATGAAGGTAGAGAAGGAGAGATAGTCACAGCGACTATCCAACGAATTGAGCCCACAAAAATTATTGTAGATATGGGCAGGGCGGAAGCCATTCTGCCTATCAGTCAACAGGTTACCTCAGAAAGGTACCGTCAGGGATCAATGATCAAGGTCCTCCTGCAAGCGATCGACAAAGAATCTATCAGAGGACCAGAACTTATAGTTTCAAGAACCGACGAACTGCTTTTACGGCGTCTCTTCGAACAGGAAGTGCCCGAAATATATAGCGGGGCAGTGGAAATTGTAAGTATCGCTCGGGAAAGTGGTTCAAGAAGCAAAGTTGCAGTCAGAGCCCGCCAAGATGGCGTAGATCCTGTCGGCTCGTGCGTGGGACTCAGAGGAGTTCGAATTCAAAGCATCGTAAACGAACTCCAAGGTGAGAAGATAGATATTCTAGAGTGGAGCAAAGAGGCTAACCGATATATACAGAATGCTCTCAGTCCCTCTCAAGTTCATAGAGTAATCATCAGTAACGACAACGAAAATGCGACTGCAGTAGTTCCAGACAGGCACCTCTCCCTCGCTATTGGTAAAGAAGGACAAAACGCTAGACTAGCTGCAAAACTTACCGGTTGGAAAGTTGATATCAAGAGTGATCTTGATGTGGACTTAACTGCAGAACCTGAGCCGGTAGCGCCAGTCGAGGCTGTAGAAGGCTCTCTAAATGATGCCGATCTTATTGAGAAGCTTGCCGCCACCATTGAATCCACGAATGCTGGAGATTCATCCGATCAATTACTAGAAACTGAAGCAGTTATAGAAGTATCTGATGAGCAAGTAGAAAAAAGCTCGGAGGAAACTGACGAGGATGAACTACTCGCAGCAATGATTGCTGAAGAGGAAGCTTCTGCAGTAGAAAACATCACTGACTCCGAAGATGATCCCGAAGCAGAGAGGACACTAACAGCAGAAGAAGAACTCCTTTTACTCGAAGAGGAAAATCTTGATGATCCTGCTGAAGAAGAAGTACTTGGAACTGATTTAAGTGAGGTCCCTGAAGACATTTGGTCCATCCATAGAGCAGGTTCTGGCCAAGAGGGTGTCGGAGCAATCAGGTTCGCGGAGGACATAGAAGACCTGCGAGGGGGAATTACGGCTCGGAAGGGAAGGAAGACCTCAAATCAATCCAGCGCTAACAGAAGTAATCGAAGAAACCGCCCAGCTAGAAGACGCAGATAACTTCTAACTGAAACGCGGATTCACCAGATACAGAGGACTTTTAAGTATTCCATAGTGATTTCCAGATTGAACAGATGCTAGAACTGGCTCAGTGATATTTGGATTCCTGCATCTTATATAGGGAGGACCGGATAATTTAGCCCGGCACACATAAAATAAAAAATCTCAACCAACCGCGACGCCCAACATAGTTAAAAAAGGAATCCCACGAAAAACATGACCAGTGATAGTCAAAACACAACGGTTCGGAGAGTAAAACCGATAGATATACCCCCCGTAATTTCTGTTAGTGACCTAGCAGACAATATGGAGGTTAATCCTGTTGAGGTTGTGAAAGGTCTAATGCGTGGCGGTTACATGTTTGCAATCAACGATGTTATCGATCGTGAAATAGCGTCTATCGTGGTGCAGTTGTTTGGATTCCAAGCAAACGAAGTTGAGGAAGAAACCTCAGGTCCTGCATCGCTTACGGTTGATAAAGAAAGTGAAAATCCAGACCTTCTGGAAACACGTCCTCCAATAGTTACCATCCTTGGACATGTGGATCACGGAAAAACCACATTACTTGATCGCATACGAAAAACTAATGTGGTGGATGGAGAAGCAGGCGGCATCACTCAGCATATCGCGGCCTACCAAATAGAAAGTGAAGGTGGATCCATAACGTTTCTAGACACCCCTGGTCACGAGGCTTTTACGGCCATGAGAGCCAGAGGCGCCCAGGTCACAGATCTGGCGATCCTAGTTGTGGCCGCCGACGACGGGGTTATGCCTCAAACCATTGAAGCAATAGATCACGTTAGGGCCGCTGATGTACCAATCATCATCGCAATAACTAAAACAGACCTACCAAACGCCAATATTGACAACGTTTACAGACAACTTTCTGAGCACGAACTATTGGTCGAATCATGGGGTGGTGACATAATAGCTGTTCCCTTGTCTGGGCTCTCAGGAGAAGGGGTCCCGGAGCTTATAGAAAACATACATCTCATTGCTGAAATAAGTGAACTCAAAGCTAACCCCAAAAGGACTGCTAGAGGCGTGGTAGTAGAGGCTCGGCTAGAACGTAACAGAGGCACACTGGCAACTGTTCTAGTCCAAACAGGCACTCTGCATCAAGGTGAAATTGTGATAATGGGGGAAGTGTACGGCAAAATACGTGCAATTTTTGATGATAAGGGCAACAGAATCAATGAGGCAGGCCCTTCTACCCCCGTAGAAATAATGGGATTAAGTGAAATACCTGAAGCTGGAACAATACTGGATGTTGCTGGAACTGAGAAGGAAGCAAAAAAAATTGTGGATGAGCGCCAAACACAGAGCAACAGAGAGGCAATCAGACTCCAAGACGCCCATTCAAGAGGAGCAACTGGAAACATACGTCAAGTAGACCTGATAATAAAAACAGATGTGCAGGGAAGTATAGAAGCCGTCAAAAACGCTCTAGACGGGCTTAATAGTAATGACACGAGAGTTAATCTAGTTCATATTGCTAGCGGTAGTGTTACTGAAAGAGATGTACTTTTAGCTGTAGCGTCAGAGGCAGTCATTATCGGGTTCAATTCAAGCCCAGAGGGAGGAGCTCAATCCCTCGCCAACCAAGAAAGTGTAGAAATACGACAATATGACGTCATATACCATCTAATCGAAGATATTAGTAAAGCCTTGGATGGTCTGCTTGAACCTGAATATGACGACGTTTATTTCGGCAGAGCCTCTGTTAGGGCCGTCTTCAACTTAGGAAGACGGGCCAAAGTAGCAGGTATATATGTAAATGACGGGAGAATCACACGGGATTGTACTGTTCACGTCTTGAGAAACGGGGAAGAGATACATGTAGGTCCTATATCGACCCTAAAGCACTTTAAAGACGACGTCAGAGAAGTAGCGACAGGATTTGAGGGTGGTATGTCTATTGATGGCTTTAACGATTTTGAAGAAGATGATGTTATTGAGGCCTATTCTGTTGAGGAAATCTAAAATACTCATTCACTCCCACCGTTCCACCAATGTCACTTAAAACATGTACGACAGAATAGATAGTGTGAATTCTCTGCTCAAAAGAGAGATAAGCCGAATAATCAGAAGCGATGTTAAAGATCCCAGATTATCTACATTAACATCCGTTGTGTCAGTGGAAACTTCAAGAAATCTGCAAAATGCGACTGTATACGTCACGATAATGGGCGAAGAGGAAGAAAAGGTCAAAACTCTTAAAGGCTTAAAATCGGCCGGTGGATTCATACAACGAAGTCTTAGGAAAAATCTGGATTTACGAACAATACCTAGTATTCGTTTCATAATTGATGACTCTTTGGACCATGCTGAACAAATTTCTGACCTTCTAGAAAAGGCAAAACAAAACCTTTAATAAAGTGGTAACCACATTTCATTCTCTCTCACAAACGAGGTATTAAACCTTGGTCTCGACCGGTGTCATTAACATAGATAAACCGGAAGGCTTAACGTCAATGGACGTGGTCAGACGCATTCGAAAGATCACCAATGTGAGACGGGTTGGGCATGGAGGAACTCTAGATCCATTTGCTTCCGGAGTTCTTCCAGTCGCTATTGGCAATGCCACCAGGCTGCTCGAATATATGCTGAATGGGGACAAAGCATATTATGCCGAAATAGAACTGGGAAAAAGCACAGATACCTACGACAGAAGTGGCAAACAGACATATATGAGAGACCCTTCTGGAGTAACAGAAAGCCATGTTAAGGAGGGTCTCAAAGAATTTGAAGGTGACATTTTACAGATTCCCCCAATGTTTAGTGCACTCAAATCCAACGGGAAAAAGTTATATGAGCTTGCACGACAAGGCATTGAAGTTCAAAGAGAAGCAAGAAAAGTAACCGTCAGTCGTGTAGAGCTTATAGATTTCAAAAATCCATTCCTACACATACGCATTTCATGTGGTAAGGGATTCTATGTCAGATCTCTCGCACATGATTTAGGTAATCATCTGGGTTGTGGCGGGACGCTGATAAAACTAAGGAGAGAATATTCAGGAGGCTTCTTTCTGGAACATTCACACAATCTTTTGCAAGTGGAAAAAGCTTATAACGAAGGAAATTGGGAAGTAGTAACTGGGGATCCTGGTGAATGCCTTCCAGAAGCCCTTCACATTTCACTCACTGAAGAGGAATTTATCTTCGTCAGCAATGGGCGAGAAATCCCCGCTGTGGGTAAAAATCACCCAATAATAACAGACACTCCTCTTGCTCTTGCATATGACAAGAATAAAAATTTAGTAGCTGTACTGAGACTCAATTCTGATAGTAATTGGCATCCAGAGAAAGTATTCCATGCACAATAGCGTGAGATAATACAAATATTTGCGCCTCGCCAATTGACTCAGGCAGCTAGACACGAGTAAAATTAAGTTTTGTGAAGGTGAATTAAGTGACTGATTTTGCAATAGTAAAAGCTGGTGGTAAGCAGTACAGAGTTAGTACTGGAGATACTGTACGTGTTGAATCATTGCCCGCTGACCAAGGCGACACCGTCACTTTAGATGACGTCTTAATGCTCTCATTGGATGGGAATGTGGAAGTCGGGAACCCTACAATCAATGGAGCAACAGTGGAAGCTGAAGTAGTTGGTAAGGGAAGAGATAAAAAAGTTGTCATCTTGAAATTCAAGGCGAAAACTAGATACAGAAGAAAAAATGGACACCGCCAACATTACACAGATTTGAGAGTGACGAACATAAATTCAGGCTAAACAACCACAGCCGAAGACACCATAGGGGTTCATAATGGCGCACAAAAAAGGTGGCGGAAGTACAAGGAACGGAAGAGACAGTGAGTCCAAAAGACTTGGGGTTAAACGCTACGACACACAGATAGTAACTGCAGGATCAATACTGGTCAGGCAAAGAGGGACGAAGATACATCCAGGGACTAACGTCGGTCTTGGAAGAGACCATACGTTGTTCTCACTCATCGACGGAAAAGTTAAATATGAATTTGTGACCGGTGGCAAGAAATGTGCCAGCGTATACCCGGTTGAGGCCTAACATGAAAACAGACATCCATCCTGAGTACTTTCCGCAGGCCCAAGTGATTTGCTCATGCGGGGAATCTTTCACGACCGGTGCAGCAAAGCCTGAACTGCGAGTTGAAATCTGCTCAAGTTGCCATCCTTTCTTTACAGGAGAGCAAAGAATTGTCGACACCGAAGGACGTGTGGAACGTCTCCGAAGACGATTCAATCTAGAGTAGTAGTCACATATAACTGGAATTTGTAACACGTGCCAAAATATCTATTAACCGCGGGCACTGTCGAAGATGAGTAGACATGAGTGAGCCTCTCCCAACATATGGCGGGCAAGCTGTTCTTGAAGGAGTAATGATTAGGGGACAACGTCATGTCTCTGTAGCCGTCAGATCTCCTTCAGAGAAAATACTAGTTAAAACAACACCCGTTGGTCGGTTGTTCACTGGTAAATTAAGGTCTATACCTTTGGTCCGAGGCGTTGTGGCTCTAATTGAGACTTTATATATAGGAATGTCTGCGTTGTCATATTCAGCCGGGGTAGCCGCGGAGGAAGAAGACCAGGAGCTGAATAAATGGTCTATGCTTACCATGATCAGCTTTTCCCTATTGATAGCCATTGCCCTTTTTTTCCTATTGCCACTATTCGCAAGTAAACCGTTCGAGGGGCTAACTGGATCACATTTAATCCCCAATCTCGCAGAAGGTGGAATACGCTTATTAGTGTTTCTCGTATATGTGATTGGAATCGGCTTTATGACTGATATCCGTCGGGTCTATATGTACCATGGTGCGGAACACATGACTGTGCATGCAGTCGAAAATGGTGATCCTTTAAACATTGATCACATTCGCAAATACCCTACGGCACATCCAAGGTGTGGTACTGCATTCCTCTTAACCGTCATGATAGTGGCAATCATCGTTTTCAGCTTGGTCCCACGAGAGCCTATGTGGTGGTTAATTCTCTCTAGGATAATACTTATTCCCGTTATAGCCTCTTTCAGCTATGAAGTCATAAGATTTAATGGAAGACATTCCGGCAATCTGTTTGTCCAATGGTTAACTGCTCCGAGTCTCTGGCTACAAGGATTGACCACAAAACAACCCGATGATGACCAGATAGAGGTGGCTGTGTGTGCCATGAATGCCGCTATTGAGTCGGACCAGGATACAAAAACTGTTACATGCTCATCCTGAACGTCGGCCCTGCAATATAGTTCCTACATCTTCCAGAGTCACACCGTTAGCCACCATTAGTACGAAAGCATGGTAGACAAGATCTCCCATCTCCTCCGTGAACTCTTTTGGGCGACCCGTTGCACCTGCAAGTGCAACTTCGCCTGCTTCCTCCACCACCTTCTGAGCAATCCTATTAAGGTCTCCTCCCAGTAGGGAAGTAGTGTAGCTGCTTGTAATTGGGTTCTCTTTACGCTCCTGAATCACATCGAATAAGTCTTTAAAGATTTTTGTGCCTGATTTTTGACTAACATATTCCGTGGAATTAGACAGGTCACTCTGAAAACAAGAGTCGCTTCCCGTATGACACGCTGGTCCCTCCGGCAAAGCTTGTACCAATATGGTGTCTCCATCACAATCTATTATTCCTGATCTGTACCTGAGATAGTTACCCGAAGTTTCCCCCTTGTGCCACAACTCATTTCTGCTCCGACTAAAAAACCAGACGTCACCAGTTTCAAGTGTTTTGTATTGTGTCACCTCCTCCGATATTGATTGAGGATCAAACTGAATCTGAGTTAAGAACGATAGCCATTGGTTTCGCTGGCCTTTGATCTCTACTCGCAGCAAAATCCCGGTTTCTGAATCAACCCAGACTTTGAACAGCCGGTCGCGGTCCGGGTTACGGGGCTTAATTGACCAGAGTTGAGAATCTCTCCAGCAGATTGATTCATTTTCCTCAACCAATTGCAGTTGATAGTTATCTCGAATTAACTTTTGATGTTGAAGGAGAATATCGGCCGTAACGATCTTAATGCTACGTGGGTTGAGCAGTTCTCTCTGCGGACGGCCTGGTTGCTCTTTTCGCTCACCTTTTCTGCGGCGACTTCGCTTACCGGTTTGCAGTCGATTAGTCTCTTTTTTGTATGGCAAGACTGAACGAGA
>ENA-UPTF01001297-UPTF01001297.1-marine-metagenome-genome-assembly--contig:-NODE-1297-length-16013-cov-3.529869_pt1 | contig 16013 bp, 12 predicted proteins | sample MGYA00238166_ERZ767019 | MGnify/ENA primary metagenome ERZ767019 (study PRJEB28930, sample SAMN06266391) | marine metagenome | isolation source: Sea water from 250 m depth | place: Atlantic Ocean...
AAAACCTGGTCAAAGAATGCAACTTTAGCTAATGAAGCATTTGGAGAAAGCGTAGACTATCTATCTGTGCGAGAGGTTATAAAAAACCTAAATTATTTTTATGAAGATCCTTTAAATAGTTATATCCCAATACCATCAGCAATAATCATAGCCAATCTGTATGGTCAGCGAGTACCAATAAATGTTATTGAAAAATATATCCAAGATTCCCGAGACTGGGTAAATAGTTTAGTTTTAGATCTTGACACATTAGACTATAGTAAACTAATTGAAGAAAAGTATTTTAAGAATCAAAAGGGGAATTAATCTATTCTTATAAACCCAATTTTTGGATGCCAGGTAAAGACTCTTGATTCACCGATGAATTTCATTTTCGATATATAAAATTCATACACATTTGGATTCTTAATATCTACCATTGGGAAAGAAATACTTCTAGTCGTCGAAAACCCTGTTTGAAGTGGCGGTTCATAGCCATAAAGCAAGACCATCCTCTTTTCATTTATTAACTCTTTATCACTATTAATCTCACGAACAAAACCTTCAACATAGTCTAATGGCTTATCAATTAAATTAGTAATCTGAATATTAACAAGAGTTATTGAATCATTAACTATTCTTGTTTTTAAATCTAATTCAAATGGGATTTCAACTTGAGCAAGTGTAATTGCTGTGAGTGTAATAAGAAATATGATTACTTTTCGCATGTTAAATAATAAAGCAAATTAATACAAAAATTATTCTGAAAGAAATAAAGACCAAAACAATATTCTCGGTCATAATTTTTCTCTCACTGAGTATTGCTCAAGTGAGGATTGGTGATTGGGATGCATTTACATGTCCATTAGAGCTCAGAGATATTGTTCAAATAGGTGACACTACCTATTGTGCAACCGGAGGAGGTCTAGTGTCGTATAATAATGGCAATTTTGAGGTTTATACAACTGTTGATGGTTTACATAGGGTAGACCTTTTTTCAATATCTAAAGATAAATACAGAAACGTATGGCTCGGTGGAAAGTCTCCAAATGGTTTTGTGCAGATTTATAATATCGAAAGAAATAATATCAATATTTTTGATTATGGACTAACCGAAATAACAGAGTTCTGGGTTGGCGACAGTATTGCTTTTGCTGCATTTATTGATGGACAAGATCTCGGCCTAATTAAATGGGTGTATTCAGATAATAGATGGTCTTACAGAGATATTTATCGGAATTTCCCTTTTGTAATGGAATCAATAACGGGGCTAGAAATAATAAATAACACGGTTTTTTTAGCTACAGATAATGGTCTATTAAAGGCAGATATTTTAGGAAATCTTAAAGACCCAAACAGTTGGACATTAGTATCTAATGATTTTAATGATCCAATAGACGCCATGTGTCAGACGAATAATGGTTTTGCTTTTACCTTAAATGAAAATATTTATAAAGTTTTTTATAATAATGGTGCTATTCAATATGAGCCGTTAGGCATTCAAATGCCCGTTAATTTTACGGATATGTTATTTGATGAGGAAGAATTTGTCTGGGGCATACATAATAGGAATATTTATAGTCAGAAGACTGATTTTGAACCAATCTCAACTGATAAGACTCTTTATAAGATTTTATCAGATAATCAAGGAAATATAATTATTGGATCAGAACTAGGTTTGATAGTTATTGATAAAGTAAGTCATGAAAAGAATGTATACACACCAAATTCTCCTGCTACTGGGAAATTCTCTGCTCTTAAAGTTCTCAGTGATGGACGATTAGTGGGCGCAAGTTCTAAAGGCTTAAGTATTAAGGATTTTGATGGATGGAGGAACGTATTAGAAATAAAATATGAAAACACGCAGGTTGTAAAATCTAATTATAATTACAATACTTTTATTGCGGATACAATTAAGTATGATTTTGGAGATGCTGTTACTGATCTTGAAGAAGGCCCTGATGGTTTAGTTTATTGTGCAATTGAGGGGACATTTCCTGTATTGAATAATCCAGAAAGAATTGGAGGGGGTATAATTATTATAGATATAGATAATCCAGAAAATGTTACCGTAATAGATACCAGTATTCTAGGATACTATTCTTCTGGAACATCAAATAACGCATACATGGTTGTAAAAGATATCGAATTTGATAATGATGGGAACCTCTGGGTAGCCAATACCTATGTCACGAATAAGAATCTACCTGTTCATGTAAGAAATTTAAATAATGAATGGAGATCTTATGGTTCTTCAGAAACTTCGGTAAAAATTAGTCAGTCTCCGATTTCCATAGAGTTTGATAGATGGTCCAGAGTCTGGATGAGTGCGTTTAAGGCAGAAGAAGCCAACATGGGTATATATCCTGATGGTGGAATATTCTTACTGGAATATGATGGTAGCCCTATACAGCCCACCTTATTCACATGGGAAAGTATAATATATAATACCACAGTATGGTCCTTAGGTATGGGTAATAATGACAGGCTATATTATCTTACTCCAACTGGCTTAAACTACTATGATATTAGCGCCGGCTCTAGTCCGGTGATTAGAGAGAACTTGTATTCATATTTTCCTAATATCTCTTTTGGAGGTGGTTCTGAGATTAAGATCGATCCTCTAGGAAATATTTGGACCATTTCTCCAACCCAGGGGATACATGTACTATTAGAGAATACAACATACTGGCCTGATATTAATGGTCTAAGGGCTGACAACAGCCCTCTGTTATCTGATGAGGTTTATGATTTAGACTTTGATTATGATAGAAAACTTGCATATATAGCAACGAGTAAGGGTGTAAGTATCGTGAGAATACCTTTTGGTGATAGTTATAATGATTATAATAATTTAAAGATATTTCCCAGCCCATTTTTTATTCCTTCAAATCAACAAATGACGGTGGATGGTCTTATGTATAATTCTTCAATGAAAATAATGACCCTAGATGGCTTAGTTATCCGAGATATTAATAGTAATGGTATAAGTGTAGATGGTGATCAGCTCACATGGGATGGCAAAAATAATAGTGGCCAATATGTCTCTAGTGGGGTTTACCTGCTTTCGATTACCAATAATTCTGGAAATAATACATTTAGCAAGATAACGGTCATTAAAAAATAATTATTTGCCAATATAATATAACCAACTAATTTTGTACTGATATCAATAGTGATTAAAGAATTCTATCATTGAAAAATAAATAATGAGTAATATATACAAAGAATATTATAAAACTATAGGTTTCCCCGCCATGAGAGTGAGTGGAGTAGATGATTTTATAATAATAAATGGTATTATTTACATTATTATTTCAATTATTACCTGTGCCGTTCTGGCTTCCTAGTAAGGATCAATAATAACTAGGTAAATGGGACGGAGAGATAAAATCCCCGAAAAATACCCTGTACCTAAATAATTTCCTTACTAATCTGGAATAGCACGCGTAAACAAAACAAAAGTATTAGAGATGAGATCGGACTTAATTAAAAAAGGATTTGAAAAAGCTCCTCACAGGAGTCTTCTTCGAGCGACCGGTCAAATAAAAGACGACAAAGATTTTGATCGTCCATTTATTGGGGTTGCAAACTCATATATTGATTTGATTCCAGGCCACGTTCATCTTCAGCAGTTTGGAAATGTTGCAAAAAAAGCTGTTCGTGATGCTGGCGGAGTCCCTTTTGAGTTTAATACGATAGGGGTTGATGATGGTATTGCTATGGGCCATATAGGAATGCGTTATTCATTAGCTAGTCGAGAGCTTATTGCTGACAGCGTTGAAACTGTTGCTGAGTCGCACAGACTAGATGGCTTAATTTGTATTTCTAACTGTGATAAGATAGTACCAGGCATGCTCATGGCTGCACTTAGAATAAATATCCCAACTGTATTTGTTTCAGGTGGTCCAATGGAAGCTGGTACCAATAAAAAGGGTGAAAAGGTTGACCTGGTTTCAGTATTTGAAGGTGTAGGTAAATATAAAACTGGAGAAATAGATGATGATGATTTAAAAGATCTTGAAGAGAATGGTTGCCCAACTTGTGGTTCTTGCTCAGGAATGTTTACTGCTAATTCGATGAACTGTCTTTTAGAAGTTCTAGGGCTAGCCCTGCCAGGGAATGGTACAATATTAGCTACAGATCCTTCAAGATTAGAATTGGTAAAGAAAGCAGGTAAAATTATTGTAGATCTCATAGATAAAGATTTAAAACCCCGAGATATTGTAAATAATGATACGATCTTAAATGCTTTTGCCTTAGATATGGCAATGGGAGGCAGCACAAATACTGTACTTCATACATTAGCTGCAGCTATAGAGGCTGGCCTGTCCTTTGAAATGAAAGAGATCAATGAATTAAGCAGAAAAACACCTTACCTGTGTAAGGTTAGCCCTGCTACTCCAAACGTTCACATGGAAGATGTATTGAACGCTGGTGGAATATCAGCAATATTAATGGAACTGTCAAAAAAAGAGGGACTTCTTCAACTAGACCGTCCGACTGTAACAGGGATGACACTTGGAGAGTCTATAGCAGAAGCAAAAAATTATAATCCTGAGATTATAAGATCTATTGATAATCCTTTTTCTAAAGAAGGCGGGTTGGCAGTGCTTTTTGGTAATATTGCACCTAATGGTTCAATAGTGAAAACTGCTGCAGTAAATAAGGAAATGTTAGTTCATACGGGGCCTGCTAGGATCTATGAGTCTCAGGATGATGCAATGAAAGGCATTTTAGATGGTGAAGTCTGCGAGGGTGATATTGTCGTTATCAGGTATGAGGGCCCTAAAGGTGGCCCTGGAATGCCAGAGATGCTTGCGCCTACAAGTGCTATAATGGGAATGGGTTTAGGTTCTAAGGTTGCCCTTATTACTGATGGTCGGTTTTCAGGCGGTACTAGAGGTGCTTGTGTAGGGCATATCTCTCCTGAGGCAGCTGCTGCTGGTCCAGTATCTATTATAGAACCAGGTGATAAAATAAAAATTGATATTCCTGCCAGATCGATAAATATAATGATAGATCAGTCAGAGATAGATGAAAGATTGGCAAAATTACCTGAATTTAAACCTAAAATTAAGTCTGGCTATCTTGGCCGATATACAAGGATGGTATCATCAGCGGATACAGGTGCAGTTTTAATATAGAAATCTAGATATAATATGCAAAAAAGAATACTAACAGGAGCGGAAATAATCTGGGAGTGCCTCATTAGAGAAGGCGTCGAAGTTGTTTTTGGTTATCCAGGTGGCGCGATTCTTCCTGCGTATGATGCTCTTAGTAAGTACAGTGACCATGTTCACCATGTTCTTACAAGACATGAGCAGGGAGCCACGCATATGGCAGATGGATATGCTAGAGCCAGTGGAAAAGTTGGTGTCGCTATAGGTACATCTGGTCCTGGAGCAGCAAATATGATCACAGGATTGGCTACTGCGATGATGGACTCATCTCCTATTGTTTGTATCACTGGTCAAGTTCCTCGACCGGCAATTGGGAGTGACGCTTTTCAGGAAATGGATATATCTGGTGCCGTGATTCCGGTGACAAAACATAGCTATTTAGTGATGGACATTCAAGATCTGTCGACAACGATAAAAGAAGCATTTGCCATTGCTCGCTCAGGTAGACCTGGCCCGGTTCTAATAGATATACCTAAAGATCTCCAGGCTGAAGAATTTGAATTTTTATATCCTGAGGATCAGGTGTCAATACCTGGTGAAAATCCAATAAAAAGTAATATCGATAGTCTTGAGCTTGATCAAGCTGTAAAAATGATTAGTGAAGCTATAAAACCTGTTATTTTAGCTGGCCATGGGGTTCTAATCTCAGGAGCATCAGAGGAAGTAATCAGTCTGTCAGAGAAAAGTGGTATCCCAATTAGTTGGACCCTGCTTGGTTCTGGAGCAGTTCCTGCTAGTCATCCACTCAATATGGGCATGATGGGAATGCATGGTGAGTTTGCTGCAAACAATGCAATTCACAATGCTGATCTGCTAATTGCATGTGGCATGAGATTTGATGACAGAGTTACGGGAAATACCAAAACTTATTCTCCTGATTCAAAAAAGATCCATATTGAGGTCGATCCATCGGAAATCAATAAAAATGTTAAAGTAGATCTTGCAATAAATGGCGATCTAAAATTTGTTCTGAAGAATTTGCTTCCTCAAGTTAAAGAAAAAAAGAATAAGGCTTGGTACAAACAAGTATCTAAATGGCGTGACGAGTCATCCTCGAGAGATATCATTAATATGGAGACTGAAATTTTGTACGGGGCCCAGGTTATTAGTGATCTGTGGCGAGAAACAAATGGAGATGCGATTGTTGTGTCAGATGTCGGCCAACACCAGATGCTCGAAGCGCAGTATTACAAGCATGATGAACCAAACACATTACTAACTTCTGGAGGTCTAGGTACAATGGGTTTTAGTTTGCCGGCAGCTATTGGTGCTAGTTTTGCTAATAGAGATAAAGATATATGGGTTATTGTTGGTGATGGTAGTATCCAAATGACGATTACAGAGTTGGCAACAGCGGTTCAAGAAAATTCAAATATTAAAATAGCAATTATAAATAATGGCTATTTGGGAATGGTCAGGCAGTGGCAGCAGTTGTTTTATGATTCAAGATATAGTGAGACCCCAATAAGTAGTCCTGATTATGTAAAACTCTCGGAAGCATATGGATTGAAAGGGTATAGGGTTCATTCTAGAGATCAGATTTCAGATACGATAAAAAAAGTACAAAAAATCAATGGCCCTTCTTTAATTGAGTTTGTCGTAGAGAAGCATGATATGGTTTATCCAATGGTGCCAGCTGGAGCTAATCTCGATGAGATGATTAGCAGGCCGGTTCATGAGCAGTTTGAAGATGCAGAAATGTAGGAAGAGTTAGATGAAGCAGACTTTAATCTTATTTATGCAGGATGAGCCAGGAGTGCTCAATAGAATTTCAAGTTTGGTTAGAAGGAGAAACTTTAATATTGAGAGTATTGTTGCCGGAAGAACAGAAAAGAAAGGAATAACCAGAATGACTCTTGTTGTAAATGAGCCGGATATGACAAAGCAAAAAACAATTATAAATAATATTAAAAGGCTTGTTGAAATATATGATGTGGTGGATGCTACAGGCCAAGACTGTCATATCAGAGAACATGCCTTAGTAAAAATTTCAATTGGGGATCAAGATAAAAAAGAAATTGATAAACTTGTATCTAGCGGAAACTGTAAGATACTAGATAGCGATAAAAATGCGATGATCTTAGAGCTATCAGGGAATGAGTCTACAGTAGAGGGTACAATAAAGACTTTAGAGAGATATAATATTTTAGAGTTATTAAGATCTGGAAAGATGGCGATGATATCTGGAAATAAAGATAAACATAAACCAAAACTTATTAAGTCAAGCCCATATTGGGAGGGCTAGATACTTATTATTGGTTCTAATGGAGATTATATGAAAGAACTAGACATAAATGGTTTTAAAGAACTGATTATCGAGCGATCAGATTATCCTATAGAAAAATGTAAACAAATATTAAATAATGATGTCACGGCTATTCTAGGATATGGGCCTCAGGGTCGTGGGCAAGGTTTAAACATGCGCGACCAAGGATTTAATGTTATACTTGGACTTAGAAAAGGTATAAGCTGGGAAAAGGCAGTTGAAGATGGCTGGGTAGAGGGTAAGAATCTTTTTGAGATTGAAGAAGCCACAAAAAAAGGAAATATTATTCAGTTTTTACTTTCAGATGCAGGGCAAATACAAGCATGGCCATTAGTGAAAAAAAATCTTAACGAGGGGGATTCTTTGTATTTTTCCCATGGTTTTGGAATTATTTTTCATAAACATACAAAAATAATTCCTCCAAAAAATATAAACGTAGTACTTGTAGCTCCAAAGGGTAGCGGACTTACAGTGAGAAATCATTTTCTAGAAGGAAGAGGTATTAATTCTTCCTTTGCTATTCACCAGGATTATTCAGGCAGAGCAAAAGATATCACTATTGCGACAGCTTTTGCAATTGGGTCTGGACACTTGTTCGAGACGACCTTTGAAAAAGAAGTTCACAGTGACTTAACAGGTGAAAGGTGTGTCCTTATGGGCTTAATACAGGGTGCTTTTCTTGCACAGTATGAGGTCTTAAGAGAGAATGGTCACTCACCATCTGAGGCATATAATGAGACGATAGAAGAAGGCCTACAAAGCCTTTATCCTTTAGTATCAGAAAAAGGAATGGACTGGATGTACAGCAATTGTTCAACCACTGCCCAAAGAGGTGCTCTTGATTGGGCTCCTAAATTTAGAGATGTGCTTAAACCAGTTATTCAAGATTGTTACTCTAAAGTAGTTAGTGGAGAGGAGGCAAAGATTGCTATATCTTCTAATTCTAAACCTGACTACAGAAAACAACTCCATAAGGAGCTAGATAAAATAAATAATCAAGAGATGTGGCTAGCGGGGAAAAAACTGAGGCCTCTAAGACCGGAGAATAATTAATTATAAATAGAGAGATTGTTTAGTATTCAGTATTTCATATATATATATTAATTATCTATTAAGAATAGAAAATAATCATAAATCTTATATAATTTTATTGATGATCGTTATCTCATTAATTAAACTAATGTTCTAATAATATAAATAATATAATACATAACATTCAAAAATTTTAAATCATTGAGTAATAATTCTAATAAAATAAATATAGCTGTATTTGGTTTTGGCAGAATTGGTAGGAATATTTTTAGGTTAGCCTACAAAGATCCTCGTTTTAATATTGTTGCTATTAGCGAATTCGGCCACTCAGAGGTATTGCACTATTTATTGGCTCGTGACTCTGTTCATGGAAAACTAGAAGATTCTATAGACTTAGAGGGAAATCGTTTTCTTATTGGTGAACAAAGCGTAACCATACTCCCTGGAGAAAAGCCAGGACGTATACCCTGGTCAGAGATGGATATTGATTTTGTTATTGATGCTACAGGAGCTTATTTAAAAAGGGAAGAGTTAGACAAACATCTACAGTCAGGTGCGAAACGTGTTATTGTATCCAGGACCCCTGTAGATAGAATTGACCGTATGGTTATACATGGTATTAACGAGAAATCGATCGAACAATCTGACCAGATCATATCTGCGACTTCATCTACCACTCAGGCGTTTGGGTTAATGTTAAAAATATTAGACACTCATTTTGGAGTCCAAAGATCAATGATGACCACGGTGCATGCTTATACTGCTGACCAGCCTCTTACGGATGCCATTGGACTTGATCTAAGAAGAAGCAGGTCTGCTGTTGAGAATATTATTCCAAATACGACAGGTGCCCCTAGTATTATAGAAAAATTAATGCCAAAATTTAAAGGAAAATTGGAGGGCATCGCTTTTAATGTTCCTGTGCCTGATGGGTCCTGTGTTGATATGACAACTGAGCTTGTGAAAATACCCTCACCAGAAGAACTAAATAGTGTTATGAAAGAAGAGTCTGAAAATGATTTTAATCAGTTGATCGGATACACAAATGATCCTATCGTATCTAGTGATGTTATCGGTAGAGAAGAGACCATGGTCTTTGATGCAAAAGCCACCATGGTAACTGCTGATAGATTGCTTAAAACTCTATGCTGGTATGATAATGGCTGGGGTTTCTCAAAGAGGATCTTAGATACAATTCGACTTTATCATGAGGATAAGAAATAGTCTATGAAAATGCGTGTAGCTATTAATGGTTTTGGTAGGATCGGAAGGTCGGTATTCAGAGTTCTGAATGATCGGGACGATATCGATGTTGTCGCTATCAATGACATTTTTGATAAGGAGGCACTCACTTACTTGCTTAAGTATGATACTGTGATGGGTCGATTTCCTGCTGAGATTACGCTTGATGGAGATATTTTACGTGCTGGAAAGCAAACTGTAAAGTTGGTCGCTGAGAGGGTGCCATCAGAACTGCCTTGGGGTGATCTAGGGGTTGATGTAGTGATAGAGTCAACAGGGATATTTAGAATGAGGTCACAGCTCGAATCCCATCTCGATGCAGGTGCAAAAAAAGTGATTCTCACAGTGCCCGCTAAAGATGAGATAGACTATACGGTTGTTATTGGTGTTAATGATGATGGTCTCAAACCTGAACATAGAATCGTATCAAATGCCAGTTGTACAACCAATTGTCTAGCGCCTATGGCTAAAGTATTAAACGAAAATTTTGGTATAGAGCTTGGTGTTATTAATACAATTCATGCATACACAAATGACCAAAGACTGGCTGATGTTCCTCACTCAGATTGGAGAAGAAGCAGAGCGGCCGCAGAAAATGTTATTCCTACCACAACAGGTGCCGCTAGAGCAGTTGGAGTTGTATTGCCTGAGCTAAATGGAAAACTTGATGGTATAGCGATGAGAGTCCCTGTCCCAGATGGTTCGGTCGTTGATTTCAATGTACGCATCAAAAAAGATACTACTATAGATCAGATTAATGATGCAGTAAGATCAGCAGCAGATAGCGGATCCCTTAAAGGCATACTTGAGTATTCTACATTACCTATAGTATCAACTGATATCATTGGAAATAGCCACTCATCCATTTTTGATGCACCATTTACCAGAGTTATAGATGGCAATTATATAAAAACGCTGAACTGGTATGATAATGAATGGGGCTACTCAAATAGAGTAGTAGATCTGGTATCGTTGCTTTGTAATGTTGGCTAATCTTATTTGAATAAGAATAGAACAAAAATAATAGCAATGGTGGGGCCGAGTTGTTCAAAGTCCTCTATTTTATCTTCTATGATTATTTATAAAAATAGTCTTACATATATAAATAATAATCCAAAACCAATTAGATAGATAATGCCTCCAATTGCAAGCTTACGAAGCCATGCAGGAGGCACCGCATTTTTTTCAAGAAAAGGATAGGATACAAGCTTGTAGTTTGCAAGTGCTACCATGGGCGCGATCATAAAAGAAATAGTTGTAGCCAGGTCGACAAGTTGTTTTAGTTTACTGCCAAACAATAAAATAATTCCTAGTGAGCCAAATACCAGAATCCAAATAAGTATATCATAATGTGTTTTATTACTATCATTTTGATCTTGGACAAGCCTTATGCATTCGCTAGCGGATCTTGCATATCCATCAAAGACAGCGACACAGGTTCCAAACATAATGCTAAATCCAGCTATTGAAATAATCAAATAACTCCATGAACCGATTGACTCGGTATACAGCTTTATCACTTGATTGGCAAAAAGAGCACTGCTATTGGGGAATATAGAGTCTGTTCCATACATAAGGTATGCTCCTAGCGTAAGAAAGCATAATGATAGGGAAGCAGAAAAAATATAGCCCATATTGAATTCGAAGATTGTTTGTTTAAGTGTCGGCTTAAACTTTGTTTGTTTTATCCTTTCCAAGGTCCAAAGGCTATTCCAGGAAGAAAGATCAACCGCAGTCGGCATCCAGCCCATAAGTGCGATAATAAACAAGATGTCGGTCTTATTATAATCTATTGCGGGGAACAGTGTTTCACTTACTGGTCCTTTGATAAGAACAAGGGTAAATGCCAGAAGCGTAGATATCAGAAGAGTAAAACCAATAATCTTAATAAGCCCATCAAGAGAATCATATTTTCCAAAAGATAGAATGCTGCCACATATTGTAAGCAAAACTATATGATTCCAGATTCCTAGTTCAGTTGTTTTAAACAGGTTTTGTAAAAATCCGGATGTAACTGCGCCGACAGCAGATGTTATAAAGAACATTGATATGAGGGTGATAATCAGATAAGACCATAAAACCCAGACCCCTAATTTTTTATAACCGTCTATAATGCTGGTTTCGGTTGCGTTAGCAAATCGAGATCCAAACTCAAAGAATGGGTATTTAAATAAGTTTGCAATAATAATAAAAAAGAGTAGACCAAAACCATAGCTAGCGCCAGCTCGAGTTGACTGGACAAGATGAGAGACGCCTATTGCAGTGCTAGCAAAAAGTATACCTGGGCCCAATGTTTTTTTAAGCCAATCAAGCTCCGTGATTTTATTTATCATAAAATTTATTGTACCTAAAATAGGTAATATATTTAGAACTCTATTTTAAGATATACAATAAAATTTTATAAAGTTTGATTGTTATAGATCAATAATATTTCTTGGAGAGGTGGCAGAGCCTGGTTGAATGCGCCGCACTCGAAATGCGGTTTTGGGGCAACTCAAACGGGGGTTCGAATCCCTCCCTCTCCACTAGTATCAAGCCTCACATTAGTAGGGCTTGATACTTATAACGTACATAACATTTTAGGATGATTTTTTGTAGATTCGTTTTATGAATGCTAATGCAATCGTTATAAAAGAAGCTACGCATGATGACAAAAGTCAAATTGCCGAGGTATTATTAGATTTTTATAATATGAGTGACCTTAATGAGGCAATTAATGCTTTTTTATCTGAACTAGAAAAAGATTTTCATTATATAGTAGCAGTAGAAAATGGTAAGATTATTGGTTTAGTAACTTGGTTCATGCATGGTCTTCCTAAACATGGATTATTTGAATTAGATAGAATTTGTATTCTATCATCCTCTAGGGGAAAAGGTGTTGGTATAAAGCTTGTTGATAGTCTAGTGGATGATGCTCGAAAATGGTATAACAAATTGGGTGAAGATATAAGGAAACTCTATCTATTAACGCACGAAGATAATATAAATGCGCATGCTTTTTATGAAAAAATAGGCTTCAAACATGAGACTACGCTAAAAGATCATTATTATGATAATAAAGATGAGCGAGTCTATTCCATGTTCTTTACGGATAATTAACAGGGTTCGATCAAAGTGTGTGGTATTGTTAGTTACATAGGTAAATCTGATCCTGTTCCTATTTTGTTAAAAGGGCTTAAACGGTTAGAGTATAGAGGTTATGATTCCTCGGGCATTGCTATGCTAGAAGAAGATAATCTTAATTATATAAAAAAAAGGGGAAAAGTATCAGAACTACAATCGCATGTTAATCTTTCATCAATAAAGGGGCATTGTGGAATTGCACACACACGCTGGGCAACTCATGGTATACCAAATGATATTAATGCTCACCCACACTTGGACCAAACTGGAAAAATTGCTCTAGTTCATAACGGTATAATAGAAAATTATGAGTCAATTAAACAGACTCTTATAGGAAGAGGAGTCTCTTTTACTAGTGACACAGATACTGAAGTGCTCGTACAACTGATTTCGGAGTTATATTATAATAATGATGAAAAAATAAGTTTTGAAAGTGCGGTTAAAGCGGCATTGCAAGAAGTCATAGGCGCCTATGGAATTGTTGTTATTTGTTCTGATAAACCAAATACAATGATCGCTGCTAGAATGGGAAGCCCTCTTGTACTCGGCGTGGGAGAGGGAGAATATTTATTGGCTAGTGATGCTTCACCTATTATTGAACACACTAGAAATGTTATTTATCTAGATGATGATGAATTTTTAAAAATTCATAATTCAGGTTATGAGATTTCAAATATAACATCAGAAAAAGTGATCACTAAGACTCTTACAAAAATTGATCTTACAATCGAAGAAATTGAAAAAGGTGAATTTCCTCATTTTATGTTAAAAGAAATTCATGACCAAAGACATTCAATAAGTGATACAATGCGCGGACGATTGAATCTTGATGATGGCACATCCAATCTAGGAGGAATTTTAGATTATCTACCAAATATTTTATCAGCATCTAGAATTTATATTACTGCTTGTGGCACTTCTTGGCATGCTGGACTTATTGGTAAACATTTAATTGAGGAATATGCTAGGGTTCCAGTACATGTTGAATATGCATCTGAATTTCGATATCGAAATGCCATAATAGATAGCAATACGATAATTATAGCAATAAGCCAATCCGGTGAAACAGCTGATACACTTGCAGCTATAAAAAAATCGAAAGAATTAGGAGCTATAACTTTGGGTATCTGTAATGTTGTCGGTAGTTCAATTTCTAGAGAAACAGACGCAGGTATCTTTACGCATGCCGGGCCAGAAATAGGTGTTGCTTCAACAAAAGCATTTACGGCTCAATTGACAGTACTTATAATGCTCGCCTTAAAAATTGGTAGAAAAAAAGGTGTATCGAAAGATAGGGGAAAGGACTTAGTTAATGCTCTTAGAAATATCGATCAAAATGTAAGTGAATTACTGCAAAATGTTGAGGATGTTAAAAAGGTTGCCAAGGCTACATCTATGGTGAGTAATTATTTGTATTTAGGAAGAGGTGTTAATTTCCCTGTAGCTCTTGAAGGTGCACTAAAATTGAAAGAAATATCATATATACACGCTGAAGGGTACCCGGCTGCAGAAATGAAACATGGGCCAATAGCTCTAATTGATAAAGACATGCCTGTTGTATTTATTGCCCCTCAGGATGATACTTTTTCTAAAATATTAGCTAATATAGAAGAAGTAAAAGCGCGTGGTGGTACAATTATTACAATAACAGATAAAGAAAATGATTCCATCAATTCATTATCAGATTTTGTATTAATTACACCAGAGACACACAAATATGTTTTTCCGATAACTTGTTCGATAATATTACAAATGCTGGCATATGAGTTAGCAGTTTGTAGAAACTGTGAAATAGATCAGCCAAGAAATTTGGCTAAATCGGTAACAGTCGAGTAAGTTTCGGAGGTAGTAGGAGGTAGTCAAATCTCCAAAACTTTCAATGAACCTCACTTTCGTGGGGTTTTATTTTTTATAGAGTTATTTTTTGTAAATTGGGTGTGAGATGAGAAATCTGTGTCTGTTATTTCCTTTATTGTTGTTTGTTTTTATCACTTGTGAAGATGAAAAAGAAGAAAAGGAAATAATATTTGTAAAAACCTTTGGTGGAAGTAATTCTGATTATGGTTATTCCATCCAACAAACAACAGATGATGGATATATCATTACAGGAGAAACGTATTCATTTAATATTATACCCCCATTTGAATATATTTATGGTTTTAACGTATGGTTGGTCAAGACTGATTCACAAGGTAACGAAGAATGGAATCAAACTCTTGAAGGAAATTTTGGTTATTCTGTTCAACAGACCACCGATGGTGGTTATATTATAGTTGGTAGTAATTTAATCAAGACTGATTCACAAGGTAACGAAGAATGGAATAGTACCTTTGGTGAAAGTTATGAAGATAAAGGTTTTTCCGTAAAACAGACTATAGATGGTGGATATATTATTACAGGATTAAAGTATTCTAATAGTAATGGAGATGTATGGTTGATCAAAACTGATTTACAGGGGAATGAAGAATGGAATAAAACCTTTGGTGGTAATGAAAATGATTGGGGTAGATCCGTTCAACAGACGGAAGATGGTGGATATATTATTACAGGAAGGATGGGGTGTTGGAACAATTGTGATGTTTGGTTGATTAAGACCGATTCACAAGGGAATGAAGAATGGAATAAAACCTTTGGTGGAAGTAGTTATGAAGAGGGTAATTCTGTTCAACAAACTATGGACGGTGGATATATCATTACGGGTCGTATTGAAACTATGAATGTTTGGTTGATTAAGACTGATTCACAAGGGAATGAAGAATGGAATAAGACATTTGGTGATGGATTTTATCTAGATGTAGGTTATTCTGTTCAACAAACGAAAGATGGTGGATATATCATTACAGGATTTACAAATTCTTCTGGGAATGGTGATTCTGATGTTTGGTTGATTAAAACTGATTCTAACGGAAATGAGACATGGAACAAAACCTTTGGTGGTAATAATGATGATGATGGATATTCTCTTAAACAAACGGAAGATGATGGATACATCATTACAGGTAGGACAGGTTCTTTTGGGAATGGTGATTATGATGTCTGGTTAATTAAAACAGATTCAGAAGGAAACACAGAACCATACGGTAATTAACTTCATCTAACACTACATCATCCCAACCTTGAAATCCCCACCCCTAACCCGTGGGGTTTTATTTTTCATAGAGTTATTTTTTGTAAATTGGGTGTGAGAT
>ENA-UPTF01001299-UPTF01001299.1-marine-metagenome-genome-assembly--contig:-NODE-1299-length-15956-cov-5.666667_pt1 | contig 15956 bp, 24 predicted proteins | sample MGYA00238166_ERZ767019 | MGnify/ENA primary metagenome ERZ767019 (study PRJEB28930, sample SAMN06266391) | marine metagenome | isolation source: Sea water from 250 m depth | place: Atlantic Ocean...
GAAAGACCTATCATTGCAATTAGTGCTGCAATTTCATATTCTAATTGCAATTTTTAGTACCTCTTAAAATTAAATTTGTGAAACAGTTAACTGCATTCATTTAGTTTAGAAACAACCTCATTTCTGTATATCAACAACAAAAGATAGAGTCTATTAAGGTTTAAGATTTGTAAAAATTGAGCATATTCATTTTGTGCGTAATTTTAGTTTCGTGGGGGTTTTGCAAATTTGTTATCTGGGTTGTTATGATAATCAATTGGAAGTAATGGTTCTTTTTGCCTACCTGTCAATATGCCTATAACAGTATCATCACTTTTCATTATGTCTTCATCAACTAGTTTTTTTATTCCTGCAACTGTTGCTCCTGATGCCATTTCACAATCAAAACCATTTAGACCAACAACTGACATTCCATCAAGCATTTCTTTATCTGATACTTGAATTACACACCCATTGGTAAACTCTAATGCACGTAAACCTTTAGCCATATTCGCTGGTTTTCCTATTTGTATTGCAGTAGCCTTAGTTTTTGGCCCTAGATTATTTTCTTTCATGTAATCGTAATACTTGTCTACCAAATCTAAATTTGGGTCACCATTATTCCAACGCAATTCTTCACTCTCAAATTTACCGTTATACAGATTGTATAATGTATTTGCACCATCAGCATTGACTACCACAATTTTCGGAATTTTTTTAATCCATCCCCAATTGTAGAGCTCAATTAAGCTTTTACCACAGCTTGAAGTATTTCCTAGTGCACCGCCAGGATAAACTATCCAATCTGGAACTTCCCAATTTAAAAATTCAATAGCTCTTAATGGAATTGTTTTTTGCCCTTCAATTCTAAATGGATTAACAGAGTTTACAGTATAACTTCCTTCTTCATTAGCTGCATCAAGTGATTTTGTAAATGCATCATCAAAATTTCCATTGACCTTAACCATCTGTGTTCCAAACTGATATGCCTGACTTAGTTTTCCTGGAGCTATTTGACCATCTGGAATATAGACATCACATTCCATATTTTCATTAGCAGCAAACATTCCAGCAGATGCAGAAGTATTTCCAGTAGATGCACAAATTATTTTTTTTGCACCGGTCATTTTTGCATGAGTTACGGCTGATGCCATCCCATTATCTTTGAATGAGCCGCTAGGATTGTAACCTTCTGGTTGTAACATTAGACTATCATTACTAATTCCAACAAAATTTGCCACTTTTGACATATGATATGGTTTTGACTGTCTTCCTTCTGCACCATCTAATGAAACTAAAAATTTTGCACATTGATCTAAATCATCAGTTTCGATTTCGGCAAAATTTAGTAATTCTCTAAATCTCCATACACCACTTTCGTTATAGATACTGTCTCTGGATCGTCTTTGATAGAAAATTTCTTTTAGTTTGGCTGGAGGTTTTTCTTTATATTCAACATCTAAAAGAAACCCACACTTTTCACATTTAATTTGCCTAGAAGCAATAGGGTAAGTTTCACCACATTTTGGGTTTATACATAAAAGATGTGCGGTTTGTTTCATTTAGATTTTTTATGGTTGTAAGTAATTTAAAGCAATGATTATCAAAAAAATCTCAAATTGAGTAAACATAGATTACTGGAATTTTTTATCATAAATTCTATCTTAACCAAAGATTTACAACTGAAAAATAACTTGTACAAAACATGCGTGAAGCAAATGAATATTTTAAAGGAATTCTCAATCAGATACTTGATTCATATGCAATTATTGAGAATCTAGATAATACCCCAAATGATTTACATGTATTACAAATTGAGGTAGCCAAAATCATGGGTTTGTTTAAAATTATTTCTCGAAAACTCGATAAAACTAGTGATTTACCACAAGATTTTTCTAAACTACATAAAATTGTTGGAGAGTATTTGATAAATTATGATTTTTCTCGAGAAATTGAACTTCTTCTAAAAACATTTTCCGAAGATCAGTCTAGAGTGAAAAATATTAGATTATCAGTTTCCAAGTCATTAAACGATAAAGAACTTATCGAAAAAATTTATAGTCTATCAAAAAAGCTTTAATTTTTTACAATATTATTTCTTTTTTTTCTTTGAAACTTTAGAATCTTTTTCTTTGATTTGTTTATCTAGTTCAGTTTTTTTATCTTCAACTGCTTTGAATACTTCCTGAATAACTCCATCCAGGTATGAATCTGAAACTTCAGGTTGTACTGCAGTTGCTATATCATTTATTACGGATGATATCTGTGAACTCACCTGCTCAAAATTTTCAGGATCATCTGAAACCGTTGCATAAAGTGATCTTAGATTATCTACTTGACTTATGACTTGATCGGTTAATGTTACTTTGAATGTAGTATCATTTACAACAATTTCTTTTGTTATCATTATTGAGATGTCAAAATTTGGAGCTTATAAGTTTGTAAGATATTATTTTTGATTAAAAAACAATTAGATCTAATGCTGCTGCATCACTGATTAGCATTGTATGTCGTGTATTAACTACATAACCATTTTTGATATCTTTAGTTGGCACCCAACGATTAGTTGATGTATAGTGTCTCTTTTCAACTAGCTCATTTTCAACACTTTCTATGTCTAATTCACCTTCTTCTACTTTTTGTGTCTCTAGATGCTTAATTGTAATCATAATTTTATTGATTTTAACTCTGTCACCAAATTTCCATTGTGATGGAGGAGTTTCATCCGAAACTTCAAGAACTTTAATTTTCATTTCTTTTTTACCTAATGCATCACGACTAACTAACACACGTTCGTCTATAAAATTTTCAAAACTCATAACAATTTTGGGTAATTAATCAGTAATAAAGCATGTGTAAATATTTCATAGTTCTAAAAATTTTTGATGTCTTGAATTAAATGGCATTAGATAGTCTTTTAGGTTCAATTCTACTTTATTGCCATTATTTAATCCATATACGCTCCCATCATACCTACATACTATATTTATTGGCTGTCTCTTATGGTTCCATGTTTTATAGAATTCCCTTAACTCCCTCTGTTCATATTCTCCTTTACCAATTCGTTTTTTAGATAAAAATTTGAATGCAAAAATCACTTTCCTAGTTTTGTAAATTGTAAAATTATCAGTCCAACTCATACATCGTATAATCTGATCAAATGGAACAGTCAATGATGTACCAGTGCCAGATTTTGCTTCAATTGTAAATATTTTGCTATCATGATTATTCACGCATAATATGTCTGGTAATGCAACACTTGGTGAACCGAGTCTAAACGCTTTCCATGAATCTAATCCATTAAATCTTTTTACTAAAGTGTCTTCCCAATTATATCCACGCTGTCTACGTGTTTTTGCGATTTTACGGTTTTCTAAAGTTTTACTAAGTACATGTTGTTTTTGAAATGTCTTTTTTTTTAGAATGATTTTTGATCGCATGGTATCAATTGTTCTTTAATAATATAGAATAGCAGGTTATAATCAAATGACCAAGCATTCAGTTTAATTAGTAAATGTTTCAAAAATGAATTTTGGTGTGTTATTAAATGAACACTTTTTTAGTATAACTTTTTGGTTAATTTTGGGTATTTTCCCGGTAATAATTTTCCCCATAATTCTAAGATTTTGCTCAATTTCTATTAATCCAAAAAATTCGTCATTTTTTTTGGAAAATTCAATGATTATGCCAATATTATCTGTATTACGCCATTTCGTGATATTATGACAAATATTACAAAAATCTGATGGTGGCCAAACAATTTGTTTACAGTTAATACACTCACTAACAATAAAATCACCATTATTCAGTTCATTTTCAAATCTGTTCATGACTCTAAAATTAATACGGTGCTAGATGTTGCTGCTGCAGACATATTGTGGATTAATCCTTTTTTTACATTGTTAATCTGTCTTTTTTCAGCATTATTTTGTAATTGCTGTGTGATTTCTATAATTTGTGATATCCCTGTTGCGCCTAAAGGATGACCAGCACCAATTAACCCTCCACGTGGGTTAATTTTTCTATCTCCAGTATTGAAAAGATTTCTGATAAATTCAGTTGAACTAAATTCTGCTGTTAGGCCTAAATCTTTTACTGCCATTAACTCACATACAGAAAATGCATCATGAACTTCAGCCACATCTATGTCACTAGAATTAGTATCTGCCATTACATATGCATCCTTGGATGCACTAATTGTGCTAGATAAATTTGTTAGATCGTTTTTTGTAAAACTTGCAGAGTTTGTTTTTTGCCCAATTCCTGAAATCCATATTGGTGTATCAGTAAATTTTTTGATTATATCTTCAGATGCTAATAAAATTGATGCACTGCCTGAACATGGATATGAACAATCTAACATACGTAAATCATCAGTAATTATTTTTGAATTCATAATTTGGGAAATTGTATAAGGCTCATGTGAATATGAATTGGGATTATCCATAGCCTGTTTATGATTTTTTGCTGACACTATTGCTAATTCTTCTTCTGTTGTATTGAATTTTCTTTTATGTGCTTTAGTAAACATTGAGCCCCAATAGATTGGGTGATTTAACTCACCACGAGATTGATCCCATTCTAAAACTTGGCCTGGATTTCCAGTCACATCACCACCAGTAACTAAAATAACATCAGCCAGTCCTGCTGCAATATATGAAAATGCAGAGATTACAGCATTTGTTCCAGAGCTACAAAGATGTTCTATAGTATGAGAAATTTTTGGTTTTATTCCTACACGTTCTGAAATAATTGCACCGAGATATTTGGAATTATCATTAGTGGAAACTATTACACCATCAATTAAATTCTGTGATAAATTAGATGTTGTTTGAAATACTTGTTTTGTAGATTCTACTAATAACTCTTCAATAGGAATTTCATTTTTTGAAAATTTTGTACTTCCATATCCTGCTATCCCAATTTTTTTCAATTACTATCACCAAATGTGTCTATTAACAAATCAAATGATGATTCAACGTCATCAATTGGATTAAATTGAATAATAGGTAAATCTATTCCTGTCTCTTGAAATTCGTTTAATTGTTGTGATGCTTCGTTTGGGGTTCCACAAATACACAAATCTTTTACCATTCTGTCAGGCACAAAATTATAGTTATTTTTTAATCCTGACTTATTATATTCATCATAAATATTTTCTATCTCGTTTTTATAGCCATTATTAGCAAGAAAATTTCGATAAATCTCCCCAACTGAAATATAAAATGCGATTGTTTTCTTTGCCCGTTCAACTGCTTTTTCAGAATTTTTATCTACACATGTAATTATTTGCAATGTTGAATCAATTTTCCGTTGAGTTTGCATTTTTTTTAATGTAACTTTAATCTCATTTTTTGGCCGTAAATAAAAAATTACTCCATCACCAATTTCCCATGTCAATTCAATCATTTTTTGGTTCACTGCAGCCAAATAAATTGGAATATTTCTTCTAGATGGTTTTATTAACAATGAAAAATTTTCAAGTGAAAATAACTGCCCAGTATAATTAATTTTTTCTCCAGACATGCATAATCGGATTATTTCCACATATTCTCTCATTCTTTGAAGAGGGTTAACAAATTTTGCACCATGAAAGTTTTCTATAATTGGTTTACTACTTGTTCCTAACCCAAGAATCAATCTTCCATTAGATATTGTGTCAACTGTGGCTGCCCCCATTGCGATTTGAGTAGGGCTTCTAGAATAGATATTGATTATTGATGAACCAATTTTAGAGAAATTATTTACTGAACTAGATGCAGATAGCATAGAAAAATTTTCCATGCCCCAAGTTTCAGGGATCCATATTACATCTGGTTTAACTTGATTTAGTTTTTTAGCACAGTGTAAAATTTGATTAACTGTTAAAAGTGAGCCCAAACTGTATGATAATCTCATCATAATCAATATTTGAAAAATTTTGAATATTTCTTTGATTTAATATCATTTGAGCATAATTCAATATCTTTATGAGAATCAATTGAATGCCAAAGTGCGTTTTTAAATTTAACTGTAAACAATAAGTTCTTTTTTGCAAGTTTAGGGAAAACTAAACTTTCTAAACTACCTTTTTTTGGAAGAATTCTTCTTATATCAGAACTTAGATGATAGATTCCTGGGTTCATCCAGACATCTTCAACGTCAGTTTTCTCATTAAATGCAGTTATTTTTGAATTTTTAATTTCCATCGTCCCAAATTTTGTTTTTAATTCATTAGCAGCAATCGTGTTAGGTTTTTTTAGAATTTTTCTTAAATTTATGTTAGTAATTACATCTCCATTTATCACAACAAATGATTCATCTGAAATTTTTTCTGTTGCTTTTTTAATAGCTCCTGCTGTCCCTAATGGTGTTTTTTCTATTGAAAACTCTATTTTACAATTGAAATTTTTCTTTTTTTTAAGAAAATTCTCTATTTGTTTTGATTTATACCCACTACAAATTATAATATCATTAATTCCAAATTTCTTGAGATATTTTATACTACGTTCAATTAATGGTGTGTTATTAATTAAAATAAGAGGCTTCGGAATTTTGTCAGTTATAGGACGTAGTCTTTTACCTCTACCACCTGCTAAAATCAATGCTTTCATATGTCTCAATTTTTGTTTCTGGATTAAAACTTATTTGATCATTCATATCATCTCGAATGTTGCTATACCAAAGTAATATCCAATCATTATCATTGTAATACTCCAACCACATGAGCCTAATAATGTATAAATTAGAAATTTTTGAATTCTCATCTTTAGTAGACCAGCTGGAACTGAGATCATTTCCCTAAATACGGGTACCATTCTTCCAAACAAAACTGCCTTGTCACCATATTTCTGAAACCATTTTTCAACACGCTCAAGTTTTTTTTCTGATACTTTGACTCTTTTTAGATACTTTAGTAATGCAGCTCTGCCAAGTTTTAGTGCAATAAAGTATATCACACTAGAACCTATTGAAGCGCCAATCCCACCTACGATTCCAAGTAAAAAAACTTCGCCAAGACCTAAACCATTTTGTGATGCAATGTATCCTGCAGTGGGAAAAACTGCCATTGTTGGAATAGGTGGAATAATTGTTTCAATTAATGCGGCCAGAAATACGCCAAGATAAAGATAATCTGATAATAACTCAGAAATCCATTGTATTATGACTTGTAATTCACTCAATGTTTTCCTTCTCGGTCATGTAGTAATGTAGTTCAGTATAGCACTCTTTACAATATTCGTCAAAGTTTGTGTGCTCACAGTCATAACCGTTTTTAACTTTCATTCCACATTTCTTGCAAATAGCCATAAATTGAATTAAATCTAGGATTTTTTAATCTTGACAGCACCAAGTGCAAGTTGTATTATTGCTGGTGCAAAAAGCATGACAACTGAACCTACAGGATCTCTATCTGCACTTTCTGGGGATGGATTTGCAACTACTGCAATTCCTCCAATTATAATTAAAATTCCGGCAATAATTATCATTATCCCTAATCCTTTTGATGGTTCCTTTAATGAAATGAAAAATCCTATGATTGGTAAAATTAATGCTGGTACACCTAATCCAATTCCTCTTTGCATGTCATTTAATGGTAAGAATCCTTCTTTTGCTTCATTACCCATTGATACTGCAACATCAGCACCATAAGCAATTAACAATCCTATTGCAATTCCTGTTATGATTAATGCTGCCTTTAATGCCATGTTTGAAATGAGAAATCAAGTATTAATAAAGCATTAGATGAATTTTGCTAAATGAATTATTCTGGCACTATTTTAATCGAGTTAGATAAAATATCAACATTCTCTAGCAATTTTGCCATTCCTAAACCACTCTTATCAACTAAATTGACATGACCAATCTTCCTTTGTGGCTTTGATTCCAATTTACCATACATCTTTAGAAATGTGTTTTCCAAATCTATTGATGGAAGTTTGTATCTACCTATGAAATCTTTTGGGCCTAAAATATTGTACATTATCGTAGGATAGATTAATTTTGTATCACCCAATTCCAATCCTAGAATTGCTCTAAGATGTTGTTCAAACTGTGAAGTTGTACTAGATTGTAGTGTATGATGGCCTGAGTTATGAACTCTAGGAGCAATTTCATTGATTAGAACCTGATTATCATCTGTGACAAACATCTCAATTCCAAAAACACCTGCTCCATGTAAAACCTCCATTGTTTTATGAGCTATTTTTTCTGCATTCTTTGAAATTATCTCATCAGTTCTTGCAGGTGCAATTGTCATATTAAGAATATTGTCTTTATGCATATTTTCAACCAGTGGATAGGTTCTAATTTCTCCTGATGTACTTCTTGATGCAATTACCGATACTTCCATTTTGAAATCAACGAATTTTTCAATCATAAGGGACTGGCCCTTAAAAATTTGTAATGCCTCAGGTATTTGGTCTAAAGTACTTATCTTAAAATTTCCTCTACCATCATATGCACCTGTTCTTGTTTTTAGTAAAACTGGAAGTCCAAATTCATTAATTTTTGATTCTAATTCATCTTTTGATGTAATCTCTCTGAATTCTGCTACTGGGATATCATTTTTGGCCAGAAATTTTTTTTGAACTAGTTTATCTTGGATGATTTCAAGTGTTTCTGGTGATGGATTAATTTCACATGTTTCTTCTAAACTTTTCAAAACTTGGCTATCACCAGACTCAATCTCATATGTGATTATATCACATTTTTTTGCAAGTTCCTTGATGGCAGATGCATCTTTAAAATCAGCAACTATTTGTTCAGCACCAACTTTTGATGCAGGGCAATTTTTTGTTGGATCCAACACTATTACATTTGAAATTTCTGATTTCATATTATTGGCAGCCTCTGTAAGCATCATGCCTAATTGACCTCCACCAATTATTCCAAGTATTTTACCCATAAGGAAAAACAACAGTTCAATTACAAATAGTTTCGGAAAAATTGAAACTATTAAAAATGCCATTTGTATTCAAAATATATGGCTAAAAAAGGCATTGTTGGAATTATAATGGGCTCAAGTTCTGATAGTAGAATTATGCATAGTGCTGCAGAAATATTAGATCAATTCAATGTTTCACATGAAGATCAAATAATTTCTGCACATAGAACACCATCAAGGCTTGATACATATGCCAAACATGCAGAAGATTCTGGATTTAAAGTGATTATTGCAGGAGCAGGTGGTGCGGCTCATTTACCAGGGATGATTGCATCACATACAGTAATTCCTGTAATTGGTGTTCCAATCTTAGTATACAATGATAAACAAGTGAAAAAATCTAACACTAGTAAATTTTCAGCATTTGGTGGTTTAGATTCTTTATTATCTATTTCAGAAATGCCTACTGGTTCACCAGTTGTTACAGTAGGAATTAACAAGGCAGCAAACGCAGCTATATACGCATTAAAAATTCTAGCAAATGATAGTTCAACAATAAGAAATAAACTGAAGAAGCATAAATTTGATCAACATTCTTCAGTGCTTAAAGAATCTGATGAATTAAAAAAACTGGGTCTAGCAAAATTTGTAAAAAAGAAATTCAAATAAACTATTCAAGTAGTTTGAATTGTATATTTTTCTCTTTTAGATGTGAAATTAATCTATCAGCTTGCTCTTGATTTTCAGTTTCTAGGCTTAATGTTACGCCTACGGTACCTGCATTAATACCTGAACTTAGCCTGTCATGTATCACTTCGACTATGTTTACACTTAATGATGAAATTTCATCTACAATTTCTTTTAATGCTCCAGGCTTATCTTTTAATGTAATCAGAATTCTTACCATTCTTCCCATGTTTGTTAACCCTTTAGCAACAATTTGTCCTAAAAGATACATGTCAATGTTTCCACCACACAAAATAGGAACAACTTTTTTGCCTTCTGCAGGTTTTTTGCTTAAAAGATATGCTAATCCTACTACACCAGCAGGTTCTACTACAGCTTTTGTTCGCTCCATTAAAAGAAACATAGTTTTGATAATATCAGAATCATCTACTGTAACAATATCATCAATTCCTTTATGGATTATGTCAAAAGTTATTTTCCCTGGGGTTTTGACTGATATACCATCTGCAATAGTCAATCCACCGTCTATTGTTTCTACATGACCAGATTCGACTGAGCGCTTCATTGCTGGAAAAGCTTTTGATTCAACACCAATAATTCGTACACTTGGTTTTTTTTCCTTTATTGCTGTAATAATACCTGCAGCAAGCCCACCACCACCAATTGGGACATAAATTTCATCTACATCAGGAAGTTGTTCTAAAATTTCTAATCCTATGACACCTTGGCCAGATATTATATCTTGATCATCAAATGCATGAATAATTGTAGCACCTGTTTCTTCTGAAATTTTTTGTGCTTTAGCCCATGATTCATCATATGTTAATCCGTCTAAAACTACATTTGCACCATATCCACGTGTAGCAGCAATTTTTGCAGGTGATGCATTTTTTGGCATTACAATTGTACATGATATGTTTTCTAGTGATGACGCAAATGCGACTCCCTGTGAATGATTTCCTGCTGACGCTGCAACAACACCATGTTTCTTTTCATCATCACTCAATGAACTAATTTTGTAATATGCCCCACGTATCTTAAATGAACCAGTTTTTTGCTCATATTCATTTTTGAGATAAACTTGAGAACCAGTCATATTACTAAATGTCTGTGAAAATGTAAGTGACGTTTTTCTTATAACATCGCTTTGTGCTTTCTCAGCTTCTTCTATATCGGCATATGAAATGGTCATAAAATGTGTCAATTTTTGTTTCTGTTTTAAATGTATTTGAAAAATTGGGCGTTAGGTATCTAATGCACCAAAAATCTGATTTATTCTAGTCTCAATTTTTTCTTGTGATTGTTTATCAAGTGAATCAAGATCAAAAAGACCTTGTTTTGAATTATTTTCTATATGTTCTAAATCAATATTACAAAGACATCCCTCTTCACCATTAACTAATCTTTGCTCATCAATTAGAACCAAACTAGTCTGAAAAGTTTCCAAAAGTAAATCATCTAATTCATTTAACAAATCCTTTTTTCTATTGTTTAATTCTATTATTTCATTTTCTTGACTGCCCTCAATTTTTTCTGATAGGATCTTGGAAAGATTCTCATCATTATAAAATAATTCAAAAAGATTTTGTTCATTGATTTTATCATAACCTAAATCTTGAAGTTTTTGTAGAATTATTTTATTTCCCTCATCAGTATATTTTGAATCTGATGTGCCTGTCTTATCAATATTTTCAGATAATTCTTTTTGAAGATCTATTACTTTTTGAACTGGTTTATAGTATAATAAAACATGAAATTGTAGGGAAACATGCATTGAAATAACGTAATTATTCTCTCTTACTTCTAACTTTGTAAAAATCCGTCTAACATCATCATTATATGAATATGAAATTCCTTGGGATTCCCAATCGTTTAGTGAATTTATTACATTGTTAAACAAACTCTCAACATTTTTTGGATCAAATGTGTTTACATCTTTTACAGTACTGTCACCAAGCATTACTTTTGTATCAACTGTTTTAGTTGCATTACTAATTAATTTTAGAAAATTTTCTTGAATTATTTCATTTCTCTCGTTTAATTTCAAGAAAAACTCATTTTCTGATTTTGAACCTATTCGCATAATCTTCTTTCATATACTCCCTTAAATTTTATGTAAGTATGAGTTTAATTTCAGAAAATATTATTAAAATAAAAGACACATTCGTTAAATCATACACGGGAAAAAGTCACATTCAAGAAATACTTCCTAAAAATAAAAGTACTTTTTTACCAATAGATGAGAGTCATTTATCACTTTTACATCAATTTATGGAGAATAATCCAATCTATTATGATTCAATTGATGTTGAAATGTGTGGAATAAAATGTAGAGTGTTTGAAGGTGACTTGAACCAATTTTGGATTAATAGTATAAAACATGATACAAGCTATGCACCGTTTTATCCAACTTGGATGCTTTCTGCATATTTTCTTGCGTTAGAATCCAAAAGTATTGGATTTTCCGAATTAGTTGATGTAGGTTCTGGTGATGGAAGAATTGCATTTTGTGGAAAAATTCTTGGTTTAAAGTCATATTCAATAGAAATTGATGAGCAGCTTTCAAACTTACAAAATGATATTGCAAAACGTATTCCAATTGATTTTGAGGTAATTAATGATGATGCAACTTTAGTTGATTATAATAAATTAAATCTTTATAGCCCAATTTTTTTTATTGGTGGATTGCCTGAAAATGGTGAAATGCTAGCTGATTCAATCATCAAAAATATTTTAAACATATCAGAATTACAAAATACGTCATGTTTTGCATTAACCGGCAGTCTGGCAAAACGAAAATTTGACAAAAATCAGTCAGATTATGGTTGGAATATAACAACTAGAAAATTCAACCTAAAAACTACTAAGACAATCAACCTTCCTACATATTGGACTATGGACCAACCATTTGTTACCCCTTATGTTTTCACAAAAAAGTCTTGATAATAATGGAGTCTGATTCTATACCATGTGAGCATTGTAGAGGTAAAATTACCATTTATTTTAGTTCTGAATATAATGGAAAACGAGGTAAATGCAAAAGTTGTAATACAGATTTCCCCTTAGAATAAATGTGATCATATGAGTGATGATGATGAAGCTAGAGCCGAAATTGATAAAAAATATGAAAAATTATTAGCTGCCGCTACAGGTAATGAATCTAATAATATAGAAATTGAAACTGATAAAGAGCCTGAAATAGGAAAAGAGCCAGAATATCAGTTGCCATCAACATCTAACATTGTAGATATGATGCTTGGTAAGAGATCAGGAGAAACACTTGATTCAGAAACAATGATTCTAGAAACACAAAAAAGAATTTGGAAGGCAATCAAACAAGGCGGTGCAGAATATTATGGAATTATTTCAGAGTCAGATGAATTTTTAAGAGAACATGTCAATGAGAAAATTCCAATGGCTGTCATGTTTGTGGATCTAGTAGGTTCTACAGACATGTCATTGTCATTACCAGAAGAGAAAGTTGCAATGATTGTAAGCTCATTTGCACAAGAAATGGCTATAGCTGTAAAACAACATAATGGTTACACTCTAAAATTTGTAGGAGATGCAGTTATAGGTTATTTTATTCATAAAAGTGCATTGATGGCATCTGATAATGCAATTAGCTGTGCACAAAATATGATAAAAATAATTGAAGAGGGAATAAACCCAATCTTAAACAACTATGACTATCCAGATCTTTATATCAAAATTGGTATAGATTATGGTGAAAGTATGGTTATGCGTTATGGTAAAGATAAAATCAGAGCGCATGTAGATCTGTTAGGTCCTGTAATGAATATTGCTGCAAAGGTCCAAAATAAAGCAAAGCCACAACAAATTATGATTGGGGAAGATATTTTTAACAAAATACATCCAACCACACAAAAAAACTTTGACCTAAAAGTTTGGGATGAAGGTAGTTGGAATTATCGAAACAGACACACCGGTAAATTGTATCCAGTGTATGCATCAAAAACTAAACTGTAAAATTTTCAGGACATTCAACATGTTCATAATGATGTTCAGTAAACTGTTCTTCAATAACATACATTACAATTTTATGTAATTCATTATCATGAATACGTTTATGGCATTTCATGCACTTTTTTTCCGTCTCGAATTTCATGTCAGATCCAAATATTTAGATCGCTATAATGATCACCGATCAGAACTAGTTGATTAACGATCAGAACTAGTTGATAAAAAATGAACCATAAGTTAGTTTTAGGTTCTATATCTACGAATAAAGTAGAAATATGGTAAAAAAAGTAGAACCCCATGGATGACTTGAAAAATCGACAGCATAAGGGATTTCTTGAAAACGTCTCATCTGACGGAATTAGATATCCACCAAATAGTGCCCCTCCATCAGGAATTAATAATTCACAAAAAATTAAGAGTGAATTTGCGGCTAAAGGCGAATCAATGTTGCCAAAATTACAAGATTACAATCAAATGTTTAGGGATAAGGCAAACTCATTAATCAAAATGAATACTAATGTTCTTCCTCCTGGTCACCCATTATTTTCAAGAGAAAATTCTCTTCTTACATTGAAAGAAGAGAATGATAAACTACTAAAAGAAAATCTAGAATTAAAAAAACAATTAGACATGAAATCTAACAAAAAATAGCAATTAACCAATAAATTTAAGATATTTTTTAAAAATTTTCTCCAAGAATAGGATTTCGTCACTAGTCAATTCAATATCTGGATTATTCCTAATTTTATCTGAAATATTTATTAAAAAAAATCTCTCCTTACTCTCAAGATAATTCTGTGCAATTGATTCTTGCATTTTGATAATATTACTAAGAATGTCTGAATTATTCATATTTGCTTTAATTTTTCGACTTGTTTATTAATTGATTATTTTGCCCATATTATATGAAAAAATCTGATATTAGTAAATGGAATTCCTCACTAGCCAGATACAGGACAAAATGTGAAAAAATTTCTAAGGTTTCTAAATCAGTTCGCTATGTTGGAATAATCAATTTACACGGAAGAACACTTGCTGGAAAAATCAATTCTGGAACTAAACCATTATTTTCACCAAGTCAAGTTCGTGAAGAATTTTTTGCTATTGCAACAGCAATAAAACTCAGAAAAAAATTACTGTCTTCTATAGGTCAGGCAAATTATATGATTTTTAATCATAAAAAAGTCATCATACTTCTATATTATAATAATAATGTGATCTATTATGTCACATTTGGTCCAAAATCTATTCCAAGTAAATCTATAATTGAAAAAATTAGAAAAATATCTACTGAGGAGTAAACCCTACATATCCACCTGTTTGTTTATCTTTATCTTGTGAAAAATTAGGTTCAAACAATGAAATCATATAATCATCAGGATCTAAAACAATTGCATTTTTTCCAGCATCACGTTCTTGTATTTCACGATAAATTTTTACGCCCTTCTCTCTTAATTCTTCAATAGCAGAATTTAGGTCACCTACTGTGAGACCAATTAGAACACCATTATCTATTGAAGTTCCACTATGTGGTGCAGTGATAGACGCAGGATGCAAACTTAAGATAGCACCAGTTGAACCTAGGTCAACCCAATTTCTACGCTCATTCTTTATTGGCATTCCCAGTATGTCATTATAGAATTTGATAGATGTGTCTAGATCTTTTACTGCTAAGATAACATTGCCGATTCTTTTAATATTCATATAAACTCATTTTCAATAAACCGTTAAATCTTTTACTAAACCTCAATCATTGTCTCAGTTCGTTCCACACCTGAAATTAATTGAATTTCTGTTGTAATGTCTTTAATTTCAGAAAGATTGTCTACACTAATTATTGCAACTGCGTCAAACTGCCCACTGACAGGAAAAGAATCGAAAATTAAGTTAATTTTACGTAATCTTGCAGCGATTAATTTTTTCGGCGATTTTACTAGAATTATTGCTCTTACCAACCTAAATCTACCTCCACCTCAATCAGTGTTTCTGTTGAAACAATTTCATTAATATTTTTTAAATCAATTACAATTTTATTAATATCAGTAATTGATGTGTTTAATATTATACAAATATCTGCTCTGCCAGATACAACCATAATATCTTTAGATACTCTTCTTTTTCTTTTTAAAACTGAAAGGACCTTATCAACTTGGCCTGGTTCAACCCTAATCATACATAATGCTTTCATCTCATATTATAACACACAGAAGAATATCAGGTTTACTATTCTGATGCATCTTGTGATCTTGCTTCTTCTAAATATGCACGTCTTTCTTCATTTACACGTGATTTGTCAACATCAAAACTGTCATCAACGATTATAATTCCTGAATCCAACACATCATCATTTTCAGCGTTCTTAGACTTTCGTTTCTTTTTTGTTTTAGTTGATGTGGCAGATTTCTTTGTGGTCGTACTCTTCTTTTGAGCCACCTTTTTT
>ENA-UPTF01001301-UPTF01001301.1-marine-metagenome-genome-assembly--contig:-NODE-1301-length-15936-cov-3.578914_pt1 | contig 15936 bp, 12 predicted proteins | sample MGYA00238166_ERZ767019 | MGnify/ENA primary metagenome ERZ767019 (study PRJEB28930, sample SAMN06266391) | marine metagenome | isolation source: Sea water from 250 m depth | place: Atlantic Ocean...
CAGTCACCTCTTTCTCGCGGTCAGTCATCGCGACGGACTCCCTGCGTTGCCCCATAAGTACTCGATCACGAGCTGCTTCGAAATCGGCTTGGGAAATTGATTCACGCTCGACTCGTACTGCGTGTAACGCAGCCTCGTTTACGAGGTTCGCCAGATCGGCACCACTCATTCCGGGTGTGCCCTTAGCGAGAGTGTCAAGATCGATGCTTTCGTCGACCTTTTTGTCTTTGACGTGCACTCTTAGTATCGCGGCCCGTTCTTCAAACTCAGGTAGCGGAACCACGACCTGTCTGTCGAACCTACCTGGGCGAAGAAGCGCCGGGTCCAGGATGTCTGGCCGGTTGGTCGCTGCCATCATCACTATGCCTTCGGTTGCCTCAAACCCGTCCATTTCGGCCAACATTTGATTGAGAGTTTGTTCCCGTTCGTCGTGCCCTCCGCCTAATCCAGCGCCACGCTTACGACCTATCGAGTCTATTTCGTCGATAAAAATGATAGCGCTGCCCAGCTTCCTAGCCGTCTGGAACAGATCGCGGACGCGGCTTGCTCCAACGCCCACAAACATCTCCATGAAATCGGACCCTGTCACAGATAAGAATGGGACGCCGGCTTCCCCAGCAACAGCTCGAGCTATCAGGGTTTTACCTGTTCCCGGTGGCCCGACGAGCAGTACGCCTTTGGGAATCCGCGCACCGACAGCGGCGAATCGATCCGGAGCTTTGAGAAAGTCAACGACCTCGGTGATTTCTTGTTTTACACCCTTATAGCCGGCTACGTCGTCGAAGCCTGTCTCTGGACGTTCGGTTGTGTACGTTCGAGCTTTGCTCTTACCGATCGACATGATCCCGCTCATCTGACCTTGAGCCCGACGTTGCATCCACCAGAAAAACCCGATGATTAAAATGAAGGGCAAAAGGATAGGGAGAAAGCTCAGAAACGGGTTGGAGCGCTGAGTGCGAAACTCCACGTCGATGTTGCGGTCGCGCATTAGCTGCAGATCAGTTTCAGGCAACTCGATAGGGCCCTTGCTGGCGTAAATCGTGCCATCTATGGCTTCGGCCTCGATCGAACCGGTTTCGTTGGTAATAACTATCGAATTGATTCTCCCGTCCGAAACTTGATCTATCAGGCCGCTGTAGTCGATCTGGGTGCTGTCATCTCGGTTGATGAGACCGGGAATAGCAACCGACGCCAAAACTAGAGCGACCAATATCCACACCGACCAGCGCGACCAGACGTTGCCGCGGCGACGTTCGTTCGGTTGCGGTTCCTGACCGTTGGAAGCCATGCATTCATGCTAGAGGCGCCCTCACCTCAATCATCTGCGAGTCGTCAACTCAGCCGAGGACGGATCCCCAGATAGCTGTCAAGCGTTCGGTATCTTCGAGCAGGTGCCCATCTCCAAATCACGCCTATGTAGCCGGCCCTTGTGTGTAAATGATGCCGAGGTACTGCTGCTTTTCGACTACCAAACTCGACTGGTCGAACTTCGAGGCGCCAGCAAAGAACACGATGCGAACCTACTTGAGTTGTGTGCACATCACGCCAGTCGGTTCCGCCCTCCTCATGGATGGTCTTGTCAAGATGTTCGCCAACGGACAACCGGGTGACTCTCGGGAAAGTCAATACGCAGATGGGAACTAGCCCGAAAACGTTGTAGGGCGGCACCGCAACGATTTGATTGCCCTTAACTCAAGGGCCTAAAGCACCGATTATTTCTGGCTTGGTCTTTACGCGATTCCTCTGATCCTTTCGGGGGTGCCAACATGGTGCCCGATGTCAGACCCAGGACATGCCCGACTTGAGGTCTCCGCTTCCCAGCGGAGTCTCTTTTTCAGTTTCAGAAATCTCTCTGTTGACGGCTGGTTATCTCTTTTGATTGCTGCGGCAGCTTCCGGAGTGGTTTTTTGGCGTTTAGGGCCGACTGACATTTTCACCAACAGCACCCCCACTGGTGGAGACATGGGTGCCCATGTTTGGGGTCCGGCGTTTCTCCGAGACCAGCTTTTGCCATCATTCCAACTTCGTGGCTGGAGTCCGGATTGGTACGCGGGTTTCCCGGCAATGCAGTTCTACATGGTGCTGCCGTACCTCTTCATTGTCCTGGTCGATCTTGTGTTGCCCTACGGGGTTGCTTTCAAACTTGTCGCCGTTTCGGGTGTAGTGCTAATGCCCATAGCCGCATGGGCTATGGGTCGACTCGGTAGGTGGCGAGAGCCGTTACCTGCGCTGATGGCGGTGGCGGCCCTGCTATTCGTATTTGACTTCAACTTCACGATTTACGGTGGCAACATCGCGTCAACGCTTGCCGGTGAGTTCGCTTTTTCTATCGGTCTCGCAGCATCTCTCATATACCTAGGTCTGGTGTTTCGGGTGTTGGAGGACGGCACTCACCGGGGTCGAGCAGCACTCATGTTGGCGATCGTCGCATTATGTCATCCCATCACCCTCGTATTCGCGATCGCGGCCACGGTGGTCCAGGTAGCTGCCCGATCTCTCCATCAGCTTCCAAGGCGTTTCGGCGCGAAAACGGCCGCGGCCACCTTGTCGTTACTGACCCTTGCGCTGTTTGCAGTATTTACAACAACGCCCCACCCCGTCCCTCGGCTAGTAGCCGTAACGCTGCTAATTCTCTTTCTATTGACCCTGGAATTTCGCAGGTCCATGCGGGTGCTCGTCGTGGGTCTGGCAGGAGGTGCCCTCTCGGGGTTCTGGACCATACCGTTCCTGTTTCGCCGCTCATATTTGAACGACATGGGCTGGGAAAAACTTGACGCCGTTCGAGAGAACCTCTTTTTCCCCGACCGCTTAGGCGGCGAAAGCGCCAGAATGACGATCGTCTGGTTGCTCGCCATAGCTGCGCTTGGAGTTCTGGTCGGCTTGGTGCGATGGTTCCAACCAGCTCTGATGCTGTCAGGGGTCGCGCTAGTGGCAGGGCTGGGCTTCGCCTACTGGCCTCAGCATCGGCTTTGGAATGCTCGGATCCTTCCGTTTTGGTACCTAACGATCTACTTCTTGGTTGCTGTGGGGGTGTTTTTTCTATCGGAATTATTCAGATCATCTGAGCAATCAAGTTCAGAGAAATGGACTTCAAGGGGTCCGAAACGGTGGGTTTCGCTAGCTACCCCCGTTGTCGCGTTGGTCGGGGCGGCGACATTCATTTCCGTATATCTCGGGGTGGCGCCGGGTGGAAGCTATGAAGAAGATGGTGACTTTCGATGGGGTCCTATAACCGTCGCCTCGACGGATCGAAACTTTGTCGGCGGGTGGGCGGCATGGAACTTCGGCGGGTACGAATCTCGCCCCGCTTATCCGACTCTGAACAGTCTCGTCGAAACAATGGCAGTAGTCGGTCAAGAATACGGCTGCGGACGAGCCCTATGGGAGTATGACCGGGATGAGTTGGGGTCTTACGGGACGCCGATGGCCCCAATGTTGCTTCCCTATTGGACCGACGGATGTATCGCTTCAATGGAAGGACTGTATTTCGAGTCTTCAGGCACGGTTCCGTTCCATTTCTTAATGCAGTCGGAGCTTTCTGCCAATCCTTCTCGACCAATGAGAGGATTGAACTATCGAGGCCTAGACCTCAATAGCGGTACGCGACATCTCCAGATGTCGGGGGTTCGCTATTACATGGCATTCAGCGAACGAGCTGTTGAGGAGGCGAGACGTTTTCCAGGACGTATGGAACTGATCGCTCGGTCTGATCCGTGGAGCGTTTACCGGGTTCTCGATTCTGATCTCGTTGAAGGTCTCGACTTCGAACCAAACGTCTCTATGGACGGTTTTCAAGGAGGGCGGTCCTGGACCGACCCAGCCGCGGAGTGGTTTAACGATCCGACGAAGTGGGATGTCTTAATTACCAGCGAAGGGCCGGCTCATTGGGAACGCGTAGGTGTCCTGAACAAAACTTCCGCGCCCGTCTTCGCCCACTCCCAGAAGCGACCGTTGAGTGCTGTTGCGGTGACAAAGGTTGTCGAAGAAGGTGAGAGGATTAGTTTTACGGTGGATCAGGTCGGGATACCAGTCGTCGTAAAAACCTCTTACTTCCCTAACTGGTCTTCCAAAGGAGCGCTTGGGCCGTACCGCGCAACCCCAAACTGGATGATTGTCGTGCCGACCGAACACGACGTGGTGCTGGAATACGGAGCTACGTGGGTGGAATACCTCGGATGGTTCATTAGCTTCGTTGGAGCCGGGTGTCTGTTGGTTCATATTCAGGCAAAGCGTCGGAAAGCGCTTCTATGAAATCCCGGGCCATTTCGGTAGTTCTGCCGGCCTATCGAGCTTCAGCGATCGTCGCCGAAACCGTAGCCAGCGTTCGTAGTGCACTGTCGGGTGCGGAATTAGAGATCATTGTCGTCGACGATGGATCTGGAGATGACACTGATGCCGAGGCTCGTCGCGGGGGCGCAGATCGGGTGATCGAGTTCCCGCAGAATCGGGGTAAGGGAGCTGCAGTTCGCGCGGGCATGATGAATGCCTCTGGCTCATACCTAGTATTTACAGATGTCGACCTTGCTTATGCGCCGTCTCAAATATTGAGCCTGGTCGAGGCCCTTGAAGACGGAGCCGATGTAGCCCTCGGTAGTCGGCGTCACCCGTTGAGCCGAGAGGTAGCCCCCGCGCCGGCGCTACGAGAACGCGGAAGTCGAATCTTCAATCTCTTCACCCGATTCGTTTTGCGGAATTCGTATCTGGATACACAGTGCGGATTAAAAGCGTTTACCGCGGAATCGGCTAAAGAAATCTTCTCCCGAACCAAAGTTGACGGGTTCGCCTTCGACGTGGAGGTACTTCACCTCGCCGAAAAACTCGAATTCAATACCACCGAGATACCGGTGGTTTTGGACCATGTTGAACAGACGACAGTGCGGTTCATGCCCCAAGCGACAAGAATGATGTGCGACGTACTCAAAATCCGACTGTGGTCCGCACTAGGCCGATATCCGGGTCTAATCCCCGGGCATGGTTAGCCTCATAAGTGCGATGAAACCCCACGCTGTCATCCCACCTGTTTCTGAAGATCGATTAGCCGCTGTTTTTAAAGCGTACGACGTTCGGGGATTGAGTCCCGAAGAACTTGACGAGCCGATGGCCAGAGCGATCGGCGCGGCCTTCGCTAGGTACACCAAAGCGACTTCCATAGCGATGGGACGCGATATGAGGAGTTCAGGAGAAGGGCTTTCGGCGGCGTTCGCTGAGGGAGTGACATCTCAAAGCGTCGATGTTGTTGACATTGGTCTTGCATCCACCGACCTCCTTTATTTCGCTTCTGGGCATTTAGGAACACCAGCAGTCATGTTGACTGCTTCACATAATCCAGCCGCCTACAACGGCATGAAATTCTGTAACTCTGGTGCTCAAGCGATCGGAGCGGAGACTGGACTTGACCAAATATGTCTGCTCGCTGCTCAACCAGCGATTTCAGCGGACGAACGTGGACAAACTAGACAGATCGATCTGCTTGATCGGTTTGTCGAACATGTGCACTCGTTTGTGAACCTAGACGCGCTGAGACCTCTACGGGTCATTGCTGATACGGCGAATGGCATGGGGGGACACGTACTGCCAGCTACTTTCGCTGGACTTCCGTTTCAGCTTGAAATTCTTTATGGAGAATTAGACGGCAGCTTTCCCAATCACCCTGCTGATCCGATCCAGCAGGAAAATCTGGTCGATTTGCAACATAAAATTGTTGAAGAAACGGCCGATATTGGACTTGCGTTCGACGGAGACGCGGATCGCGTCTTCTTGGTCGACGAAAAAGCAAATCCTGTGAGCGGTTCTCTCACCACTGCCCTGGTGGCGACAGCTGTCCTCGAACGCGAAGGGCCGGGCCCCATTTTGCACAACCTGATTTGCTCGCGAGCGACGGTTGAAGCCATCCAAGAAGCTGGGGGTCGTCCCATCAGAACGCGGGTCGGTCACAGCTACATCAAGGCGATAATGGCCGAGACCGGAGCCGCATTTGGAGGTGAACACAGTGGCCACTATTACTTTGCTCGAAACTTCGGCGCCGATTCGGGTCTGATAGCAGCCCTCATTGTGTTGGAACATTTATCAACTTCCGGCGGTTCGTTATCTTCGCTGTTGGCCCCGATAGACCGCTATGCAAATTCTGGTGAAGTCAACGCCGAAGTCGAGGATCCGTCAGAGGTTATTGAAACGGTTGCTAGTTATTTCGACGACCAGCCACAAGACTGGTTGGATGGCCTGACTGTTGATTGCGGCGAATGGTGGTTCAACCTGAGGCCATCTAACACCGAGCATCTTCTGCGTCTGAACGTGGAAGCGATGAATGACGAACAGGTAGCCGAACGTGTCGAGGAAATCTTGGCGCTATTTCGCTGATCGCTCCCGTACCCTGACGGGTGCTAGGCGAACAGTGCTGACAGTGAATCACCGCTAAGGCCTCAAGGAGAACGTCATGGCTCTCGACCCCGGACTACTGGAAATTCTTGCGTGTCCTGATGACAAAGGGCCGCTTCGATATCTCCCCGACGAAGGCATCCTTTACAACCCGCGACTAGGTCGCTCTTACCCCATACGAGAAGGCATTCCGGTGCTGCTCATTTCCGAATCCACAGACGTCAGTGACGACGAACGAAGCCGACTCGACCAGCTAACAGGCGACGAGTCGCAGAGCTCGAGTCCTGAGGGTTGAAGTGACCGATCGGATTGATTCGCTCGGCATTCAGGCAGCCACATTTGGCCTGCCAGAGCAAATTGAACAATCAATGGCTGATTCGCGCGAAATCGATGGCCTCCCCACCATCGACAACATTGACCAAGTGCTCGTCTTGGGCATGGGCGGGTCAGGCATAGCAGGCGATGTTGTTGAGGCGATCGCAGCGCCGCGCATGTCGATTCCCGTCATTGTTTCCAAAGGATATGAGTGTCCCAGTTTCGTTGGTCGACGAACGCTGGTTATGGCGGTTTCGTTTAGTGGCGAAACCGAAGAAACTCTTCATGCAGCGTCAATCGCTCATGACTTAGGTGCCAAGATTGTTGCGGTGACCGGTGGTGGGTCGCTCGGCGACATGGCAAGACAGTGGAAATCCTCACTGCATTTAGTCGATCGAAATATTCCAATGCCACGCTGCGCTGTAGGAGCCTTGTCGGTTCCGCTACTCATAGTTCTGGAGTCGATTGGCCTGCTCCCAGATATCGGTTTTGAAATAAGAGGGTGCGTTGAGACGCTTCATGAGCGTTGCGAGTCAATACGAAACGGTCCGAATGCGCCGCGAGAAGTAGCGCTCGGGATTGGTGACGATATTCCGCTGATATATGGCGGCGGACGACTTGGCGTTGCAGCCGCAGTTCGACTCAAGAATCAGATCAACGAAAACGCGAAAATACCGGCGTTCTTCAACGCGGTGCCTGAAATGTGTCACAACGAAATAGCGGGCTGGGGTGTTGCTGACGAACCACCGCTCCGGGGGATCACTCCGCTGCACCTTCGGCACGACTTCGAGCATCCTCGATTAGCGCCACGTTATGAATTCAACGAAGCCGTTGCGGCCACCAGCCAAAGAAACGTAATGACAATTCGAGCTCAAGGAGAAAGCCCTGTCGCTCAACTCTTTGATTTAATCCTGTTCGGCGATCAAGTGTCCTTAGAGTTGGCATCGCTGCACGGACAAGATCCAGGGCCGGTCGAGGTACTGGCTGAGTTGAAGCATCGTTTAGCCGAGTGACCGTTTCGTTTGGGACGGGTTAAGGACGGTAGGCTCAGTCCTGTCGCGTCCCTTTCACATCGGGCACCAAACCGCGCAGGAGTGCTGCATGGCCCCCACCCGTTCTCTTGACGGAGACTACAAAGTTGCTGATTTGAACCTCGCCGAAATGGGCCGTAAACAAATCGAACTTGCTGAGGAAGAGATGCCGGGCCTCATGGCTTTAAGAGCGCAGGGCTACGATTCACAACCTCTCAAAGGCGCGCGAATCATGGGCTCGCTTCACATGACCGTTCAAACGGCGGTTCTCATTGAGACCCTCGTCGACCTAGGTGCTGAGGTGCGATGGGTATCTTGCAACATCTTTTCAACTCAAGACGACGCCGCGGCCGCTGTCGTGGTCGGTCGCGGTGGGACCGTTGATAACCCCCGGGGAGTGTCGGTGCATGCCTGGAAAGGTGAAACACTGGAAGAATATTGGTGGTGCACCGAGCGGGCTCTCAGGTGGCCCGGAGAGAGTGGCCCGAACCTCATACTTGACGACGGCGGCGATGCCACCATGCTCGTACACATGGGCGCTCGATTCGAGTCAGAAGGAGCAGTACCCGAACTGGAAACAGCGACCTCCCATGATGAAGAAGAAGTCCTTAAGCTCCTGACACATATCGGCGAATCTCAACCGACGTTCTGGACCGAAATGATCGCGAACATCAGGGGCGCCTCTGAAGAAACTACAACGGGAGTCCACCGTCTCTATGAGATGGTTGAACGCAACGAGTTACGGTTCCCTGCCTACAACGTCAACGATTCCGTAACCAAGTCAAAATTCGACAACTTGTACGGGTGTAGACACTCACTAATAGACGGCATCAACCGTGCAACCGACGTCATGATGGGTGGCAAATTAGCATTTGTTGCCGGTTATGGAGATGTTGGTAAAGGATGCGCGCAGTCACTACGCGGCCAAGGATGTCGTGTCGTGGTGTCAGAAATCGACCCCATAAATGCCCTGCAGGCGGCAATGGAAGGGTTCGAGGTAGACCGCCTGGAAAACGTCGTTGATCAGGTTGACATTTTCGTTACCACCACTGGAAACTGCGACATCATCTCTGCCGACCACATGGGGGCAATGAAGCACAACGCAATTGTGTGCAACATCGGTCACTTCGATAACGAGATTGACATGTCGGGCCTCGAAAAAATGTCTGATGTCCAACGTCGCAATATCAAACCCCAAGTTGACGAGTACATCTTCCCAAGCGGCAACAGCATCATCATCTTGGCGGAGGGACGTTTAGTGAACCTTGGTTGTGCTACGGGACATCCCAGTTTCGTTATGTCCATGAGTTTCACGAATCAGGTGTTAGCGCAAATGGAACTTCACGCGAATGCCGACTCCCTGGGGAACGAAGTGCACTTGTTGCCGAAACATCTTGACGAAGAAGTCGCTCGACTTCATCTGGACAAAATCGGGGTGAAGCTCACAACACTTACGCCCGAACAAGCCGACTACATCGGTGTGTCCGTAGAGGGACCATTCAAACCCGAGCATTACAGGTACTGAACGTTCTGAAGGGTGCCCAAGTCCGCCAACCGGAATGACGTGCCGACCTTTGAGGAGTGCGGGGCGCCGCTACCCTTACAGCGATGGCCGTGTTCCAAAAACTCTTACGCGCGGGCGAAGGAAAAAAGATACGAGCCCTTGAGTCAATAGTGCCCGAAATCAACGCAATTGAGCCGGAATATGAGGCACTTTCCGACGACGCACTACGAGCTAAGACCGGTGATTTCAAGCTTCAAATTGAGCGAGGCGCAGAACTCAATGACTTATTGATTGATGCCTTCGCAGTGACGCGTGAAGCGGCCCGTCGCGTGCTTGGGCAACGTCATTACGACGTTCAGCTAATAGGGGGCGCAGCTCTTCACTTCGGCTGGGTTGCCGAAATGAGGACGGGAGAAGGAAAAACCCTTGTTTCGACATTGCCGGTCTACCTGAACGCACTATCAGGCCAGGGAGTTCACATCGTCACGGTCAACGAGTACTTGGCGGCTCGCGATGCTGACTGGATGGGCGGCGTACATCAATTTCTAGGTCTAGAAGTAGGGCTCGTGGTGCCAGGCCAGACCGATCCGCTATTCAAGCGAAGCCAATACGCAGCCGATGTTACCTACGGAACGAATAACGAATTTGGGTTTGATTATCTACGGGACAACATGGCTCCCTCTCAGAAGGAGCAAGTGCAACGCGGACACAACTACTGCATTGTCGACGAAGTCGACTCAATTCTGATCGACGAAGCTCGGACGCCGTTGATTATTAGCGGACGGCTTGGAGACGCGGCGAAGCTATACGGCCAATTCGCACAAATAGCCCGCACCATGACTCGGGACCTTGACTACGAAGTTGAAGAGGACAAACGAAACGTCGCTGTACTCGAGCCAGGAATTGAGAAAGTCGAACGCGCCCTAGATGTGGACAACCTTTACGATCAGGTGTCATCCAACTTCGTGCATCAGATGAGTGCAGCACTAAAGGCCAAGGAGTTGTATCGGCGTGACCGCGATTACGTCATCCAGAACGGTGAGGTGAAAATCGTCGATGAGTTCACCGGACGCATACTCGAAGGCCGTCGATGGGGTGAGGGACTTCACCAGGCCGTCGAAGCCAAGGAGGGTGTGAACATCAAAGCTGAGAATCAGACCCTCGCGACCATCACACTTCAAAACTATTTCCGGTTATACGACAAATTGGCCGGAATGACCGGCACCGCTACCACGGAAGCAGCAGAATTCGGAAACACCTACGGCTTAGACGTGGTACCCGTACCGACTCACCGTCCGGTTCAGCGTGCTGATCATGCGGATCTCGTATACAAAACAGAGTTAGCGAAGATTGAAGCCGTTGTAGACGATATTGAGGAGAGACGAGCGACTGGGCAACCAATCTTGGTTGGAACCGTCAGCGTCGAAAACAGCGAAAAGATTTCGCGAGCTCTGGACCAACGAGGCATTACGCACAATGTTCTAAACGCAAAAGAACACCAAAGAGAAGCTGAGATCGTCACACAAGCAGGCAGGTTGGGGGCCGTGACTGTCGCCACCAACATGGCAGGCCGAGGCGTCGACATTCTTCTCGGCGGCAACCCTGAAGGTTTAGCTCGACATGACCTATACCGTGACGGTCTAGACCCTGATGACCCCCAACAAGTCGAGCAGCTAGCCGCCCGCTTTGCCCATCACGAACCGGACTGCGCTCAAGAGGGTGCGCAGGTTCGCGAGGTCGGAGGACTGTACGTACTCGGTACCGAACGTCACGAATCCCGCCGCATCGACAACCAACTACGGGGGCGAGCTGGTCGACAGGGCGATCCAGGAGAAAGCCGCTTCTACTTGTCTCTTGAAGACGACCTAATGCGCCTTTTCGCTACAGGCGCAATGAACTGGGTGATGGATAAAGCCCTTCCGGATGACACCCCAATCGAAGCAAACATGGTTACGAAAGCAATCGAACGGGCACAAAATACCGTCGAACAAAAGAACGCGGAACTTCGAAAAAACGTTCTCAAATACGACGAAGTGATGAATGAACAACGCAAAGTGATCTACGGCCGCCGCGCTCAAATCCTCGGTGGAGACGACCTTCGCGAAGAGTCGCTGGAATATGTCGAGGCAGCAGTCGGTCACATCGTCGACCAATTTTGTGAAGAGGAGTCAGACTCAGAGTGGGACCTCGAATCGCTGCACGCTGAAACATCGAATTACTGGCCGACGGAACTCGCCATCGCTGACTTGGAAAAGATCAATGATGCCGCCACGCTTGAGCAACTATTAGTTGATGATGCAATTCAGTACTTCGAGCTCCGAGAAGCTGAACTGGGTGCACCAACGATGCGAGAGGTCGAGCGACAGGTCTTACTTCGAATCATTGATCAACGGTGGCGAGAGCATCTCTATGAGATGGATTATCTGCGGGAGGGAATCCACCTAAGAGGTCTAGGTCAAAAAGATCCCGTATCCGAATGGCAACGCGAGGGATTTGACATGTTCTCCTCAATGTTGGAATCGGCATATCGAGATTTCGTCAAGTATGCGATGCACGCCGAGGTTGTCGCGGCGGAAGAAAAGACCAACCGTCCGGATGGTGTGAAATATTCGTCCTCGGAAACTCCAGCAGAGTTGATATCGGCGGGAGCGCCGCCTAAGCCAGCACCGGCCGCACCAACAGCCAAGCAAACTCAAGTTGTGAAAACTGATGCGGAGAAAATTGGACGAAACGACCCTTGCCATTGTGCATCTGGCAAGAAGTTCAAACATTGTCACGGCAGATGATCGCCGAGGTCCCGAATGCGTGACAACTCTGAAAGTCTCGAAGAACTTGGGCGACGCGTAGCTGAAGCTCACACCTACCTGAGAATTGACCATGCCCGTGAAGAAATGACCCAATTAGAGTCGCGCGCCGCGAGCCCCGACCTGTGGGATGACCAAGACGAAGCCCGCAAAGTGACTGGCCGTCTCGCCAATTTGCGCGACGACGTCGAACGCTGGGAGAAAGTGCGAAGCGAAATTGACGACGCCGTAACTCTCGACTTGTTAGCGCGTGAAGAAGAAGATGAGTCAATAGCTGAGGAAATTGACATAGCGATGTCCTCTATCTCCACTCAACTTGACGACATCGAACTGCTGGCATTGTTTAGTGGTGAACACGACGAAAACGACGCCGTCTGTGAAGTCCACTCCGGGGCAGGAGGAACCGATGCCTGCGATTGGGCTGAAATGGTCCTTCGCATGTACCTCAGATGGGCAGAAGGTAAAGGCTTCGACGTCGAAATCCAAGAAGCAACCGATGGCGGAGAGGCAGGCATTAGTTCAGCCACATTTATCGTTAAGGGACGATTCGCATTTGGATTCTTGAGAGCGGAACGCGGAGTCCACCGACTGGTCAGGATCTCACCGTTTGATGCCCAAGCGCGCCGTCACACAGCCTTTTGCTCCCTTTCAGTGGTGCCCTTTTTCGATGATGTCTCAAATGAAGTCGTCATCGACGAGAAAGACCTTCGGGTTGACACATACCGATCTTCAGGAGCGGGCGGACAACATGTCAATGTCACTGATTCGGCGGTTCGCATCACCCACCTTCCCACCGGCACCGTCGTCGCTTGCCAAAACGAACGAAGCCAGCACCAGAACAAGGATCGGGCAATGCAGATGCTTGCGGCTAAGCTCGCTGATCTTCAACGCCAGGAGCGAGAAGCCGAACTCAATGCTCTGGCCGGCGAGCAGCGTGACGTCACCTGGGGAAGCCAAATTCGTTCCTACGTGCTGCACCCCTACCAGCAAGTCAAGGATCTCAGATCTGATCTTGAAGTTGGTAACGTCGATGCGGTCTTAGACGGCGATCTCGACGCACTGATGGAAGCCTTCCTCCAGTGGCAACGAAGCCAACGCCATTCGGACTCCTAAACCCCTCTAGCCATTGATTGACTGACGCTACCAAGCGGCCGTCCTGTCGTACGCTGGAGATGGTCCGACCCGAGCCAGAGAACTGGCCTCAACGACCCTGGTTCCGATGATCCGCCTCGACAACGTCACCAAGATTTACAAAGGCGAAACTCGGGCCGTTGATGGGGTCAGCTTGGACATCAAAAAAGGAGAATTCGTCTTCTTGGTGGGCGAATCAGGATCGGGGAAATCGACGATGCTTCGGCTAGTGACAGCCGAAGAATCCGCTACGGAAGGTCGGGTGCACGTTGCTGGCAAAGATCTGACGAGAATCAGCTCCTGGCGCGTCCCTTACCTTCGTCGCAATATCGGTTCTGTTTTCCAGGATTTTAAGTTACTGCCACAAAAAACTGTCTACGAAAACGTAGGGTTCGCGCTTGAAGTGATCGGGCGTCCCAAAAACATCGTAACGACTCAAGTGCCCGCCATTCTCGACCTCGTCGGACTTTCCCATAAACAAAAAAGTTTTCCCGACGAACTTTCGGGGGGTGAACAGCAACGCGTATCAATTGCGCGTGCATTCGTAAACCGCCCGCTCATTCTCCTGGCCGACGAACCCACTGGGAACCTCGACCCAAACACTGCACAAGAAATTATGCGACTTCTTGACCGGATCAACCGAACAGGAACCACAGTAGTAATGGCCACCCACGACCAAAGGATTGTCGATCAAATGCGGCGGCGGGTCATCGCGCTTCACGCAGGTCAAGTGGTTCGAGACGAACAACAGGGAGTGTACGAATAGCCGTGGTCAGGTTCTTGAGCCGGGCTGGCTACTTTGTCCGAGAGACTTGGATCAATGTCCGTCGGAACCTGACCTTAACCGTTGCCGCGATCTTGACCGTAGCGGTGGGGGTGATGCTTGTCGGACTTGGTTTAATGGCGCGCTATGCCAGCGCTAACGCACTCGGCCGATGGCAGGGAGGGGTCCAATTCGAGATTTTTCTCGAACCAAACATCGCTGGCGGTCAAATCGACGCGTTGGGCGAAGAACTAAGAAATCACCCCGACGTCGAAAGAATCCAATACATCACTCAAGAGCAAGCGTTCGCTGTGCTCGAAGAGATGCTTGTTGATGAGCCAGAACTCTTGGGGGAGGTTTCGATCGAAAGCTTGCCGTCTTCATATCGTGTGGTTCCGAGGTTTGCCGAGGGAGAACTTATCGAGTCTCTGGCTGCTCAATTTCGGCAGCGCCCAGGTGTGTACTCCGTGGAAACCGGCCGTCAACAAGTCGACGCGATTCGAGAGTGGTTCAACTCGTTTCGATGGATTGTTTTGCTCATGTCGATTGTTCTCGCGGCCGCAAGTGCGCTTCTGATTTTCAACATGATTCGAGTAGCGATGTTCGCGCGCCGCCGCGAAATTGAAGTGATGAAACTCGTCGGCGCGACCAATAGCTTTATTCGTCTCCCGTTTATTTTGGAAGGGATGTTGCACGGATTGGCGGGAGGCATTGTTGGTGCCGTCGCCGCCGGTGTCCTGCGCAACCACGTTGAAGAACTGTTTGGCCGGTCAGAAATTTTGGCGTTCTTTCGCTCCTTCACCGTGACGTCGAGTCAATTCAACACAGCCACCATCGCGACGGTCGCTATGGGAGTGATCGTAGGTGCCCTTGGCTCCGCGTTCGCCGCGGGTCGCTTCCTTGATGTCTGAACCTCGCGGCATCGTGGACGAGGTTTTTTGTTATGGCACGCTTCTTCCGGGTGAAGAACGTTGGCCTTTTCTCGCTCCGTTTGTTCTCGGACACGAACCCGACCAGGTCAGCGGGCGTTTATACGACACGGGGCTCGGATATCCGGCCGCGTTGTTTGATCGCATCGGAATTGTTCATGGAGTCCGTTTCCGATTGGATGCGCAGCTCCTTTCTAAAGCTTTGTCGCTACTCGACGAGGTAGAAGGAGCGGTTGACGGCTTGTATCACCGAGTGTCCCTGGTCACTGCGACGGGTGTCCGCGCCCACGCCTACCAATACGGGGGTGACCTCGAAACGCTCACGGATATACCTAGTGGGAATTGGCTCGATCAATGACTAAGCCGGTTGCAGCATCGCCAACTATCGGTAACTCTCTGGTGAAGAATTCAAAGGAAATCGATGACCGAATTTGAAACGCTCCGCTATGAAATTGAAGACCAAGTCCTTACTTTGACCATGAATCGACCGGAACGACTCAACGCATTCAACAGCAGAATGCAGGGCGAATTTCTCGAAGCACTCGAACATGCCGACGCGGACGATGAAGTTCGTGCAGTAATCGTTACCGGAGAAGGCCGCGGGTTTTGCGCAGGTGCAGATCTTGGAAAAGGGGCGGACACCTTCAATTACGACAACCAAACCGAAGAGGCGAAAGCTGAACGGGCTTCCAGCGAAGGCCGTCAAGAAGGTTCAAACGCTTGGCTCAGGGACGGAGGAGGGCTTCTTTCGTTACGCATATACGAATTCAACAAGCCAATCATCGCCGCGATCAACGGGCCCGCGGTTGGAGTCGGTGTCACTATGACGCTACCGATGGACATTCGGATAGCTTCGACTCAAGCGAGGATGGGTTTCGTGTTCAGCCGACGAGGGATCGTTCCCGAAGCGTGCTCTTCATACTTTTTGCCGAGGATAGTCGGTGTAAGTAAAGCCCTCGAATGGGCGTACAGCGGGAAAGTGTTTGACGCTGAAGAGGCACTGAAGGGTGGACTGATTCGAAGCCTTCACGAGCCAGAAGACCTACTCCCATCCGCAAGAGAAATAGCCTCAGAAATAGTTGAG
>ENA-UPTF01001302-UPTF01001302.1-marine-metagenome-genome-assembly--contig:-NODE-1302-length-15920-cov-9.397273_pt1 | contig 15920 bp, 12 predicted proteins | sample MGYA00238166_ERZ767019 | MGnify/ENA primary metagenome ERZ767019 (study PRJEB28930, sample SAMN06266391) | marine metagenome | isolation source: Sea water from 250 m depth | place: Atlantic Ocean...
TACATAATACACTATGATTTTTTTTCAGACGTTTAATCATGGGTTCACAAAATAGAATTTGTTTGGGCGTAAGTATATCAAGCCAGATTTTCAAGCATTTTCACTGAATTCTGAAATGCAATAAGTATTTCTCCCTCTTCATACCACAATTATCATGAAAAAGGAAAAAATTGTTGTTTATGGATTAACTACTGAAGGATACTTTCTTGCATCACAAATGGCTATGAAAGGAGCGGATGTTTCTATCATAGACGAATCGTCTCCGTCAGCAGTACTACTAAAAGCTGAAACTGCCAAGACATATCCTGATCTTACTGCATTTCAAGAAGATGAGCCTCTACTTTCTGTAGAACCTATTGATGTAGCTATTTCAAATGCGAAGTATCTTTTCTTTGCACCAAGAATAAGAAAAACTGGCCAGGATCTCAGAACAGAAATCACTTCAAAGTACAAAGATGCAACAAAATCACTGAAAAAAGGAAGCTCAATAATTTATTGTCTTCCAACTGGACTGGGAGGAAATCAAGAGAATATATCACTATTAACGCATATCACTGGATTGGATGCGGGCAAAACAATCTCATATTTTTATTTCCCATTAAATGATTTGGATAAAACACCTGAAGTAATTGGTTCATTAGATAATCAAGATGACAAAATACTATCATCTCTTTTAACAATAGAAAAAAAAGAAAAAAAATTTGTATCAATTACTTCTGCAGAATGTATCTATGGTATCAATATTATACAAAAATTTACAAACCTTTCTGCAATTTTAGAAATTTGTAAATTTATTAAAGATATAGAATCAACGACATTTGATAATTTTAAAACCATATACCTTGATGATATAATAAAAGGTCTTTACGATTTACGTTTACTTGGGTCTTCATTTGAGGGTGCAAACACTTTACTCTATTTAACAAACGCAAGTATCAAGGCCATTGCTGGTTATATCAAAAGATTAATTGATACAATTAGATCCACCTTGAAGAAAAATGAACTGAAGGCGAGTAGAACAAAAATTGTGTTATCTTGGACATTAGATAAAAATGAAATGCGAGGTGATAAGATTGAGATATTAAATTCTATTACAGCTAAATTACGCGATTACATAGGTGATGTAGATACATCTGAAGGATTAGTAAACTCCTTTCACAGTGACAAAAAAACTATCATTATATCCTGTTCCATGAATGATTACACAAAAATTATCTCAGAGAAGAAAAGTGACGATCTCATTATTATCAAGGCGAATCCTCTTTTCGAGATAGAACACAAAAAGTAAAATTATCTAATGAAAATTTGAAAGATATGTCGCACATTAATGAAAACGAGAATTTAGGAAATGAATTAGAGGATAATGAGGATGAAATAGAAATTACAGAATCAGAGGACACATTGCATAAATTACAAATTGATGAATTAAAAGAACTTTTAGAAAAGGAAAAACAAAACTCATCTCTAAACACAGAAAAATGGAAACGTGCTCTTGCTGATTATCAAAACCTAGAAAAAAGAACACAGCAAGAAATTATTGATAAAGTTAGTTCAGAAACTGGTAAATTGATTTTAGAATTTTTAACTGTATATGAAAATTTTATCCGTGCTAAGGAGGTATATGCAAAAGAAGGAGTAAATATTACAGGTCTAGAGGGTATTATTAAAAATATGAATTCCATTTTTTCAGAATATGATGTAAAGCCAATAGATGCTCTGGGCAAAACTTTTGATCCAAATCTACACGAAGCTATTTCTATAGTAGAAGATCCAAATCTCGATGAGGATATAATCATAGAAGAGATCGCAAAAGGATATATTATTCGTGGCAAAGTATTGAAATACTCGAAAGTATGTGTTTCGAAAAAAATAATTAAAAAATAGGTATAAAAAAATGTCAGAAAAAATAATTGGAATTGATCTTGGAACAAGTAATTCAGCTGCTGCAGTTATCCAAGGCGGTAAGCCAACAATAATTCCTGCAGCTGAGGGTCAAACAGCACATGGTAAAGCATTTCCATCTGTTGTTGCATTTCCAAAGGATGGCAGCCCTATGATTGTTGGTTCTCCTGCTGTAAATCAGATTGTAACAAATCCTGAAAATACTATTACTAAGGCAAAGAGAAAGATGGGTAAAGATCATATTTACAAAATTCAAGGTAAAGAATACAAACCACAACAAATCTCTGCATTTATTTTACAAAAAATTAAAAAAGATGCTGAAGCCTTTACTGGCGATAAGATCATAAAAGCAGTAATTACGGTTCCTGCCTATTTTGATGATAATCAAAGACAAGCTACCAAAGATGCTGGAACAATAGCTGGATTGGATGTTGTACGAATTATCAACGAGCCTACTGCAGCCGCTCTTGCTTTTGGTCTTGACAAAGCAAAGCAAGACATGAAAATATTGGTATTTGATTTTGGTGGTGGTACACTAGATGTAACAATAATGGAAATGGGAGGTGGTGTCTTTGAAGTAATGAGCACTTCTGGCGATACTCATCTGGGTGGTACTGATATGGATTTAGTAATAATGGATTATGTCAAAGAAGAATTCAGAAAAAAAGAAGGTATTGATCTTTCAAGTGATAAGGAAGCCATGGCACGACTCCAAGAAGCTTGTGAAAAGGCTAAGATTGAACTTTCAGGTGTAATGGAAACTGAAATAAACTTGCCATATTTCCATGAAAAGACTACGCTTCAAGTGAAATTAACAAGAGCTAAGATAGAGAGTCTTGTAACATCATTAGTTGAAAAATGTAAATCTTCAATCGATAAAGCAATTGAGGATGCCAAAATATCAACTTCAGATATTACCAAGATTGTACTAGTTGGCGGACCTACTAGAATGCCTATTGTGAAAAAATTTGTTGAGAATGCTGTTGGGAAAAATCCAGAATCAGGAGTTGATCCTATGGAAGCTGTTGCATTTGGAGCTGCTATTCAGGCTGGTATTATGGCTGGTGATGTTGAAAGTGATATAGTACTACTTGATGTAACTCCATTAACATTAGGAATTGAAACATTAGGCGGTGTACGTGAACCAATTATTGAGAGAAATACAACAATTCCTACATCTAAAGATAAAACTTTCACAACAGCTGCTGATAATCAAACTGCTGTTACGATTAATGTAGTCCAAGGTGAACGCCCAATGGTTGCAGATAATGTTTCATTAGGAAGTTTTAATCTTACTGAGATTTTACCAGCTCCTAGAGGAGTTCCACAAATTAATGTCAAATTTGATATTGATGCCAATGGAATCATAAATGTAACAGCAAAAGATCTTGGAAGTGGAAAAGATGCTAAAATTACAATAGAATCTTCTACAAAATTATCGGATGAACAAGTTGAAAAAATGAAGAAAGATGCAGAAGAACATGCTGAAGAAGACAAGAAGAAAAGAGAGTCAGTTGATATCAAAAATGAAGCAGAAAGTTATATCTATACAACTGAAAAACTGATCAACCAAGATTTGAAGGATAAAATATCACAGGAACAGGGAATCAAAGCCACCGATGCTATGAAGGAATTGAAGGAGTCTCTAACTAAAGATCAAGACGAAATCAAAACAAAACTTGATGCATTAAAAGCAATAGTGAATGAGATAACTACAGAAATATACAAAAATGCTGCGCCACCACCAGGTGCAGATCAGCAAAAAGATGATGGCACAAAATCTGAAGAAAATGCAGAACCTGAACCAGAATCAAAACCAACTGAAGAAAATGCAGAACCTGAACCAGAATCAAAACCAACTGAAGAGCAGTCTAAATAACGATATACAAATCAAAACTATTCAAAAATATATACATTAGATATTTTATACAGTAAAGGATTATTTGATATATTATGAGTGCAAAACGTGATTATTATGAAGTTGTGGGAGTCTCAAAAAATGCTTCAATAAATGAGATCAAATCTCAATATAGAAAATTAGCATTAAAATTTCATCCAGATAGAAACAAATCACCAGAGGCTGGAGAACATTTTAAGGAAATTTCAGAAGCATATGCAGTTTTATCTGATCCAAAAAAACGTAGTCTTTATGATCAACACGGTCATGCTGGAGTAGATGGTAGGTATAGCACTGAAGATATCTTTCGAGGAGCTGGAGCCAACTTTGATGATGTATTTAGTGATTTGTTTGGGGGACAAGGCAGATCTTCAGGAGGTTTTGATTCTATTTTTCAAAATCTATTTGGAGGTGGAGGAGGCTTTGGAGGTTTTGGGAAACAACGTGGTCGTGATATGTTATATGAAACTTCCCTCACTATGGAAGATGTACTTCATGGAAAAAGAATGGAAATTGATTTACAAAAAAATGTAGATTGTCCAGATTGTAATGGTTCTGGTTGTTCACCTGGCACATCAAAAACTTCATGTGCAGAATGTAAAGGTCATGGGCAAGTTAGAGTTAGTAGAAATATGGGATTCTCTACTTTTGTAACTGTTCAACCATGTAGAAAATGTGGTGGGGAGGGATCAATAATAGAAAAACCCTGTAGAAAATGTAAACAAGGAAAAGTGAAAGGCACTAAACATCTATCATTTGATCTTCCAACTGGTATAGATGATGGAGATTATGTATTATCTGGTGAGGGTGAATCTATACCAAATGGTGTAAATGGCGATTTGATAATACGAGTACGTATACAAACACATGCTGAATTCAAACGTGACGGAAGAGATATTTTTTATGATGCACATATAACGATGGTAGATGCTAGTCTAGGAAAAAGTTTTGAAGTTCCTACGCTAGATGGTTCCCATAAAATCAATGTGGATTCTGGCAGCCAACCAAACTCGATTATTAAGCTCAAAGGAAAGGGTTTACCGGGAAAAGGATTTCGTGGTAGAGGTGATCAGTATGTAAGATTAGTAGTCGATATTCCAAAAAAACTGAACAAACAACAAAAAAATCTACTAAAGGAATTTGATGATTCTATAAATTAATCTATTTAGATTTTTTCCTACGAATTTCAACATGATGCCCAATTTTGATATGATCTGCATGGATTGTTTGTATTATTTCAGCAATCTGAGTTTCAGAATAAAATTTTACATTATATTTACCAAGGATTTTATGACAATTATGACAATAAATCTCCCGAAATTCCATAATCTACAAAATTTGATTTGTTTTTTTTGTGTTTTGATCCTAAAAAAGAACTTATTCTGGGTTTTTCCTTTCTTTTATGCGGGAGTCGCCCAGCCTGGTCAACGGCGTAAGGTTCAGATCCTTATCTCCTAGGAGTTCGTGGGTTCAAATCCCACTTCCCGCATAGTATAATCAAACTGATGAAAACCTTAAAAGCTCAAGATGTTTTCAACTATCATGGCAAAAGTTACAAGAGTAAGTGGAAGAGGAACAAAGGCTCGAAAAACTGACTCTAAAAAATCTTCAAGTTTCTCTGGAAAAGGTTTCAAAGAACACCAAGCAAAACGCGATAAAGCTACTGCTGGCAAATACATTACTACTGGTAGAGGAACAGGTAGAAGACTTGTTGGTAGCAAAAAAAGTGCAGCAAGTAAATCATCTAAAGGTGCAACAAGAGTTACTGGCAGAGGAACAGGTACAAGAAAAAGTAGAGGTTAAATTAACATTTAACTAAAACCAGTATCATTTTTTCATTTCTTTATTGTATTTTTTATTTTTTGTTCTAGTAATTCATTGACTATTTTTCCTGAAGCTTTACCTCTCACTTCTTTCATGGCAATTCCCATCAAAGTGGTTATCGCTTTATCTTCTAACTTCTTAACAAGTTCCATGTTGTTTTGAATAATTTTATCTAAAATTTCATTTAATTTGTACTCGTCTATACTTGAAACGTTTGTGCTTTGCATAGCCGTTAAGACATTTCCTGATTTACCAGACATGATGCTTTCGAAAATAATTTCTAGTGATTCTTTGGGTATTTTGTCAGATGCTAACAGCTCAAATGATTCTATAATATGTTCTGGTTTCAATAGCGTTGTATGAAGTCCCTGTCTTTCTAGGTTTGTTATGCTAGAACAGAGTATAGAGGCTACAAAGTTTGGTGAGTTTTTTTTATTTTCGCAGATTTTTTCAAACAGTTCCATGTATTCCGAATCAAAAATTTGTTCAGCCTGTTGGTGATTTAAATTATATTTTTTCTGAATTTCAGTAATTGCCTTGTCCCATGTTGGTGTTGTATCTGCTTTGTTCCTTGCAATTTTTATTTCTTCAGATGTAACACCAATAGAAGGGATGTCGGTTTCAGGATACATTCTTGATGCACCAGGACGTGGTCTAAGAAAAACAGTTTCACCATCTTGTGTAGCAGCTCTAGTTTCAGCTGGAACTCCATTTACCGCATCTTGAATTCTCTTTATTATAGAGTTTATAGTGTAATCTAACTTTGGATCTTCACCAGCTATAATCAGAAAACCATCTTTGTCTACCAGTTCAAGATGTTTCCTCACCTTATCAACATCAGAATCAGTAATTCCATAATTAGGAAGCTCATCCGAATGGAAAACTCCTCCAATACCGAAAAATCTTACTTGCTGTCCAATTTCTTTTCCCAATCTAATTCTAGGATATGGTTCAAAACCAAACATACCTGAAAAATTTCTTATTCGTATCGCCTTAATTTTTGCATTTGATTTCAATGCATTTTGAATTATTTTCGAGTCACACACCTTGAAACTTTCAGTAATGTCAAAAATATCTTCTTTTGTGATTGTTATTGATAGTTTTTTGAGTTTTTCAGCAATCAAAATCAATCCATGTTGTCTTTTGGCTTCATAGTCAATTATTTCCTCAAGTTGATCTAGCTGTTGTACGCCCTTTACTTCTACAACTCCGCTGTTCATAACTGAAATATTTACATCCTGTCTAATGGAACCAATTCCTCTTTTCATATTCCCTGTCACTCTTAAATTTCTCCCCAGCGTCAACGCAATTTCTTTAACTTCAGACGGTTTAGTGCTGACAGGTTCTAAAGCAATTTCAACTAACGGCACACCCAAACGATCTAAACTATAATCTCTTTCATTTTGTTCATCCTTGAGAAGTTTCGCTGCATCCTCCTCAAGACAAACTGCTTGAACTCCAATCTTTTTTTCCTTTACCTTCAGATTACCTCCTTGGGAAATAAGCATGGTCCTTTGAAAACCAGTTGTGTTAGATCCGTCAATAACAGTTTTTCTCATAACATGAATCTCACTAAAAATTTTTGATTCAAGCATACTGCTAATCAGTAATGAAATCTTCTTTGCGTTATGATCTAGATCATGAGGAGGTTCTTCATCTTTTTCAACTAGGCAACTACTTTGAGAATTTGCATAATAGTTAATTTTCTTTGATTTTGTTTTCTCAAATAATGCAGCGGGATCTAATTCACCAAGCTCACTTTTTGCCGTTCTTAGACTTCTAGAGAATTTTTCAGTGTACTCATCACTCTCTATCGGTCTGCATTTACAAAACAGTTTTTTATTGGTGTTCAGCTGTTGGTGGATCTCTAATCCAACTTTCAAGCCAATTTTTTCAAAATCAATTTCCGTCATAATTAGAACTCTGATGCAATATTTTCCAGCATTAATGACCTCACCTGATCTATATCCTTTGAATTTCCTAAGGCCCACATTGCTTTTACGAGTGAAGTTTCTGGAGTCATATTTTCAAGAGGAGTAATTCCTAATTCCAACAAATCTCTGCCGCTTTCATAAACTGTCATCCTAACCCTACCATCGATGCATTGTGATGTCATTCCCAAAAACAGGTCATTTTCCTGCGCATTTTTTACAACATCGTACATAGTACGTCCAACATGTCCGAGTCCTGTTCCTTCAAAAATTATTGCTTTGCATCCTGTTTGTATAAGATTTTCAATTAGCTTCGGATCATAACCGGGGTGATATTTTACAAGTGCAACTTTTGTATCAATCTTCATTCTCGGATTATATTTTGCATCTTTAAAAAACTCGTCTTGTATATTTTTCTTAATTTCCAATGTTGGTGTAACTATGAATGCGGGATCACTTCCCATTGTCTCAAATGCTCCACGCTTGCTTGTATGATTTTTTCTAACCCTAGTTCCTGCATGGCATGCAACAGTTTGATCATTATCATTATGATGCATAACAAGAAAAATACCCTTGGTATTAGATTCCACGAGAAATTTTGAAGCTGCAATCAGATTTATCGCCGCATCAGATGACGGTCTATCAGATGATCTCTGTGAACCAACAAGTACAACGGGAATAGGAAATCCAGCTAGTGCAAAAGATAAAAAAGCAGATGTATAATGCATGGTATCTGTCCCATGTGCAATTAGTATTCCCTTATAATCAGAGTTTGCAACCGAATCAAGTTTTTCTGCAATTTCTGTCCAGTGGTCTGGCTGTAAATTTTCTGAATATTCTGAGAATAAAACTTCTGCATCAATATTCGCAAGTTTTTCAAGCTCTGGAACTGCTTCATTAATATCAGAAGCAGTAAGTGCGGGTGTAACAGCACCAGTTCTGTAGTCAACCTTACTTGCAATTGTTCCTCCCGTAGAAAGAAGCAAAATTTTTGGAAGTTTAGGATCGTCTTTTCTTTCTTCACTTTGCTCAGGTTTTACTTCAAGACTAGAAACGATTTGTATTTTTTGAATCTCGTCAACATTAATTCCTACATTGTAACCACTTCCTAATTTTAACACCAAATGTTTATCGTCGCCAGATTCGTATCTAGGCATTAAAATTCCCGAATATGTTAAATCCGCTGTAATCTTGATAGAATCGCCTACTTTGGTGTTATATTTTTTCAAACAATCAAGAGCGTTCCCAGAATATCCTTGTTCTTCTGACATTGAGGTGGTTTAAGCAGTTATTTTATTAAAACTACCTGAAAGCTGAAAGTTCGACCTTTTGTCCTATCTTCAAGTCTTTCTGTTCTCTCACTTTCTTGACTGCATCCTCAAAATGCTTCATGGTAACTTTGGCATTTTCAGCGGCTTTTTCAACAACAGCGACTTCTTTTTCTTCTTTCTCTTTCATGGCTTTTTCATCTGAGGCTGAAACAGAACGTGATTCTTTTTCATCAACTATCAACTCTGCATTCTTAGGTGGTGTCTTCTTTTCAGTAACCACTGTTTCAGTAACTTTTGTTTCGGCTTGTCCGCCCATAGCATATTTGTCAAGGTGTTCATGAATAACAAAAGACACAGCAGTATTAGCTATGGCTGCAACATCTGCACCACTAAATCCATCAGTTGCTTCCGCTAATTTACTAAAGTTCACATAATCTGGACTATTAGGGTCTTTTTCGAATGGGATTTCTTCTGCATTGATCTCCAAAATTCTTTGCCTAGATTCCTTATCTGGTAATGGAATTTGTATAATTTTATCAAATCTACCAGGTCTAAGTAAAGCTGGATCAATCATATCTGCTCTATTTGTTGCAGCAAGCACTACGACACCATGCATATCCTGCATACCATCTAATTCGGTTAATAATTGACTGACAACTCTTTCAGTAACCTGTGTTTCTGCTCCGCCTCCTCTAATTGGTGCTATTGAATCAATTTCATCAAAGAATACTACACATGGTGATGATTGTCTTGCCCTTCTGAAAATTTCTCTAATACCTCTTTCTGATTCTCCTACCCACTTTGATAACAATTCAGGACCTCGTACGGAAACAAAGTTTGCCTCACTTTCAGTAGCAACTGCCTTTGCTAACAATGTTTTTCCTGTACCACTTGCACCATGAAGCAAAATACCACGTGGCATTTTATGTCCTAGTTTATCATATAGAGCAGGATATTTCATTGGCCATTCAACTGCCTCTTGAAGCTCCTGTTTGATCTCCTTGAGTCCACCTACTTCATCCCATTTTACATCTGGGTTTTCGATGAAGACTTCTCTCATTCCAGATGGTGTAACTTCAATCAATGCTTTTTTGTAATCATCTGCATTTACAATTAATTTATCAAGTGTTTCAGGAGGAATTTTTTCATCATCTAAGTTAATCTCTGGCAACAATCTGCGTAAACATTTCATTGCTGCTTCCTTACACAAATATTCCAAGTCAGCCCCAACATATCCATGACTAACTCCAGCTATACGTTTGATGTCTACATCATCAGCTAATGGCATATTTCGTGTATGAATATTGAGAATGTCAGCTCTTCCCTTTTTATCAGGAACTTTGATTTCAATCTCCCTATCAAATCTTCCAGGCCTTCTTAATGCAGGATCAATTGCATTAGGTCTGTTTGTTGCAGAAATTACTATTACTTTACCTCTCGCTTCTAATCCATCCATAAGTGAGAGCATTTGTGATACAACTCTTCGTTCTACTTCACCTGTCACTTCTTCTCGTTTAGGTGCTATTGAATCAATTTCATCAACAAAAACAATTGATGGTGCTTTTTCTCTTGCTTCTTTGAATATCTCTCGTAATCTAGCTTCACTTTCACCATAGAATTTACTCATAATTTCAGGACCAGAAATGCTAATGAAGTGTGCATTACTTTCATTTGCAACTGCCTTTGCTAACAATGTTTTTCCCGTACCAGGAGGTCCATAAAGTAACACACCCTTTGGAGCTTCTATTCCAAGTTTTTCAAATATCTCCGGATGACGTAACGGAAGCTCAATCATCTCTCTTACTTTTTTAATTTCGTCAGTTAAACCACCAATATCTTCATAGGAAACTTGTGGAACACCTCTTAACGTATCACCTTTTTCTGCTATATGGAAAACTGTTTTTTGAGTTACAAGTACTGCATCAGAATTTGGTGTTACGCCGATGACTTGAAATGTTAAACGACCACCAAAATATGGTACCATTACATTATCACCCTTAATCAAAGGCACACTTTCTAAAGCATCTGCAAGATATCTTTCATCAATTGGTGGTATAGCTTCTAGTGGTGCTACAACAATTTTTTCTGCAGCGACTGCTTTGATCTTTGTTACTGTAATAGCATCTCCAATAGCAATTCCAGAATTATTTCTACCAAGTCCATCTATTCTAATAATACCCTTTCCTTCATCTGATGGATAAAGCGGTAAACATTTTGCAACGGTTCTTCTTTTACCTTTGATCTCAATAACATCGCCTGTTGATGCGCTTAAGTTATCCATAGAATCGTAATCTATTCTTGCGACCCCACGTCCAACATCACGCGTATATGCCTCTAAAACTTTGAGACTTAGATTATTTTCACTCATATTTGATTACCTTAATTGTATTTTTTATATCTTTGTCGTCATATTCATACATTCGCCTTTCTTAATCAAAAGCTTAAAATCAGTTAGCCGCAGCAAAAATCTTACCTTGGGAAAAAGACCTCTTGTTAGAAGACGTGGCCGTGGAGGCATGCAATTTAGAGCATCCACTACTGGAAAGATCGCACCTGCAAAATACCCTAGTTTTCAACTTACTGAGAATCATGTAGGCATAATAATTGATCTTGTTCATGAAAGTGGCCGTGATGTCCCATTGGCAAAAGTTAGATTTAATGACGGTTCTATTTCATTTCTTCCAGCAGTAATTGGCACAAAAGTTGGTTCAAAAATCCAATTTGGACTGAAAGCCCCAATAACAGATGGTAATGTAACTAGTATTCAAAACATTCCTGATGGAACTACAGTCTGTAATGTGGAAAAACAATTTGGCGATGGCGGCTCTTTTATCAAATCAGCTGGTACAGATGCAACAGTTTTCTCACATGAAGATGATGGAGTCAAATTAAAACTCGCCTCTGGTAAATTTACTAAAGTCCATCCAAAAAACAGAGCAATGATTGGTACACTTGCTGGTGGTGGTGTTGGAGACAGACCATTTATGCGTGCAGGTGTAAAATGGAGAAGATTTAGATCAAAGGGACAGAAATATCCAATTGTTAGAGGAGTTGCTCAGGCAGCATATGTTCACCCTCATGGAGGTGGAAGACATCAACATGTTGGTCAAAGTTCAACTGTTTCACGTAATGCACCACCAGGAGCAAAGGTGGGAAGTATTGCTGCCAGAAAAACTGGAAGGGCAAGAATTAAAGAAAGGAAATAATTTTCTTCTTAAAACTGATTAATAGCTTTCTTTGTAATTGTATATGGACAAACGTAGAGTACGTATTCTAATTAGTGGCAAAGTGCAAGGGGTTTTTTTTAGACAAGCATTAAAAGTGATGGCTAAAAAAAATAACGTGTTTGGATGGGTTAAGAATTTAGAAGATAAACGTGTAGAAGCGTTACTTGAAGGTAACACTGAAAACATAAATTCAATTGTAGAGTGGGCTCGTATAGGTCCTGCACATTCACGTGTAGACAATATTGAAATTAATGACGAGCAATTCAAAAATGAATTTTCAATTTTTGAAGTTTTGTATTAAGATTTTTGTTCAGATTAATAATGGTAGTAGCTCTGCTGATTCCAGACTAGGTCAATAACCCCATTTCAAGGCGTACAAGATCCGCCACGTTGACGAGGAAGCGTGAATGTTCCATCTTAGGATTGCTCCCTCCCGGACCTCATCCCTTTCGATGGTTCGGTCTTAGAAGTTATCCCTTCGGATAATTCTTGTCCTACAACCACCCGCCTCGGCGTGATTTCATTTCCGCACACCAAGCGGGAACTACCAGCCTAGAGATTTACTCAGCAGTTACTGATTTCTGCATATAGCCGGTTTCAGAACAGGGCACGGCTGGCACCCTAATCTTACCTACTACCGTTCATATTACAAACTGGTGTTATATTTGAATTAAGATCATTTACCTTTCAAATCAGTTATCATATTACACACAGAACAAACCTTACCAGTACATTCATTTCCACAAATCAGGCAAGTTCGTTTTTCTTTTTGTATGGATTGATTAGTAAATTGTGAAAGTTTTAAAATTGTATTGTACATATTATTTTTGATTCCGCTATGATTTGACTCTAATGAATTTAGAAATTCACGAATTTCAGTTCTGATCCCTTCATCCATATGAGGACATGGTTCAGTTTGGAAAGGAAGATCATTCGTAAATGCGTAAAAGACAATTTCAGATTCATAAATCTCAGATAACGGCTTTATTTTTCTCAGTTTATCAGAAGATGCATCTGGATGCATCCAGCCAATTTTACTAGTATCACCTGATGTGGTATTAATAAGAAATGTTTGTAGTACATCGTCCAAATTATGACCTGTTGCAATTACATCTGCATTAATTGTTTTTGCAGCGTGATCAAAAGCCCGACGTCTGAATATTCCACAAATAGAGCATGAAGAATTATTATCTTTTCTCAAATCTAATGATTCCTCCAAGGTTAAATCAAACAGTTTTTTGTATGAAAAAATCTTATATTCTATTTTTAATTCAGCACAAAAGTTTTCTACAATCTTTAATGCTTCATCCCTATAACCTGGAATTCCCTCATCAATACTCACTGCAAATATTTTAAAATTGTGCGTTTTTGACATTTTATTTAAAATATCTAATAATACGAGAGAATCTTTTCCTCCTGATACACAAACACAGACAAGATCATTATTTTTGATCATCTTATATTTAGAAATTGTTCTCGCAGCTTTTCGTAATATAGAGTGAGAAAAGCACTCAGAACAAAGATTTTCACCAGAATATTTTCTCGAGTAGACTGCCTGATTCTTGCATTTGTTACAAATCATGTATTTGCATTATTTTTCAATAATTTAGGTGTTAATGATCAGAATCTATTTCATTTGAAATTTGGATATTAATTTAAATCAGGATTTCAGTGTATGGCATTAAATTGTACCAAAGAGTAATTAAGAAAAAGTTTCAGGTGAAATCATGACTTCTGTACAAAGATCTGGTTTTATTAGCTCAAAGACAGTACGTTATATTCTTATTATTGCGATACTTGCAATCGCTTTTTCTGTATCTTTTATGATTAGATCACAAGGTGCTCAAGTTGGATTTGAATTAGCAGAATTTGATCCATTTTTTAATTATAGAGCAACTAATTTTATTCTAGAAAATGGAATTCCTGCCTATTTTGAATGGTGGGATGATAAAAGTTGGTTCCTAAACGTTGAATCTAAAGATTTCTCAATAATTGATGGTATTGAGGTTGGATCAACCATAATAACAACATGTTCACCTGCATCAACCGATGTACCTATTGATCTTTCATGTTATACGCCAGAAAACCTACTAAATAACGAAGAATTCGATAGAGGAAGAAACGTTTCCGAAACCTCACAAGTTACGCTTCACATTACAGCTGCAATACTTTACCAGATTTTTGGTGCGGGTACTTCCTTGTATAATTTTACAATACTATTTCCTGTAATAATTGGCTCACTAACAACAGTAGCTATTTTTGCAGTTGTAAGAACAATTGGAGGTACAACTGCTGGACTTGTTGCTGCACTTTTATTTTCTGTTTCTGTGCCTATCATACTCAGAGGATTTATTGGTTGGTTCAAATCTGAACCATTAGGTATATTCCTGGGACTTTTTGCTGTATATCTTTGTATTAGTGGAATCAAATCTGGGTACAGTAAATTATCTTTTATAAGAATTGCAGGTGCTGGAATTCTTACAGCTTTATCTATAAATGCATGGGGAGGTAGCGAATTTTTCCTTATTGTTTTAGGATTGTTTTTTTTGGTATTACCATTTTTTAGAAATGATAAAAAATTCATTTTTTATGCTATGATGATATTTATTTTTAGTACTGTTGCTGTATTTTCACAATTAGATCCTGCATCTTTTGATGCTGACATAATTGATAGCGATCTAAATCCAGGTCCTCTTGGAATTTTTATGGCTGGTGTTTTACTATTTGTTACTATTTGTGCTTTAATACAAAAAATAAAACAAAATTTCAAGACTAGTTACGGTCTAATTATTTTAGGAAGTCTTATCACCATAGGATTTTCAGCAGCATCAATTATTGGTAAAATACCTAGTCTTCGTTATCAAACTGCGGCAAACCCATTTTTGGTAGCAACTGATCCTCTTACGGATTCAATTGCTGAACACGGTTTTACAACTTTAGAAATATCATTTTTTTACCATTCAATCTTGATGATATTTGCCGCAGTAGGAATATGGTTAATTTTTCAAAATAGAATCAATAAATCTGTTCATATAAAAAATGAAATGGCTGTATTTGCATTAATAACAGGAATAGCTGGTCTTTATTTTAGCTCTGCATTTGTTAGATTAGAATTATTTGCAGCTATTTCTATGATAATACTAGCATCAATTGGAATATCAATTCTCATATCAAAAATATTTACCGCACAAAATACTGCTAAATCTATAACAAAAATTTCTTTTGTAGCATGTATTGTCATACTTTTAGTTATACCTGTAGGATTACCACTAAATGATAATTGGGTAAGAGCTACAAGTGTTGCACCCGCAATTCTTTATGGCGGTAGTTATCTTTTGGCACCAACAAATGATTGGCCTGATGCGATGCTATGGTTGAAGACCAATACACCAGCAGATGCAAAAATTCTTTCATGGTGGGACTATGGATATTGGATACAAACACTTGGTGATAGAACTACATATGCAGATAATGCTACATTAGACTCACAGATTATCAAAAAAACTGCAAAAATGTTTTACACCTCTCCGGATGATGCATGGAAAGAATTAGTAGCAATTGATGCTGATTATGTTTTGATCTGGGTTACTGCTGAAAGAGTGTTTAGTAGCAACCAAGTTCCTTTGTTTTTGTTGGGTAACGGTGGAGGTGATGAAGCTAAAAGATTCTGGTTCGCACAGGTTGCAGATGCACCTATGGAGAAATACTTTTTTGACGATTTCATGAGTGGACCTAATGCTTTTTGGCATGACACATTCCTGGGAAAAATGATTCCATTTTCTCCTTTCGTTTATGTTAACCCAGCAACCGAAGAAACCACCAACTATTATCAACCTAATACCGTAGGAGTTTATGTACAAGATCATAA
>ENA-UPTF01001304-UPTF01001304.1-marine-metagenome-genome-assembly--contig:-NODE-1304-length-15918-cov-6.737958_pt1 | contig 15918 bp, 11 predicted proteins | sample MGYA00238166_ERZ767019 | MGnify/ENA primary metagenome ERZ767019 (study PRJEB28930, sample SAMN06266391) | marine metagenome | isolation source: Sea water from 250 m depth | place: Atlantic Ocean...
TATTTTCTTCCCTTTTCAAAAGTTGGATAGGCGTTTCCAATAGCACAATTATTTCCAATATCGCTTGAAATAATTGCATTTGATGGAAGGCCAGCTTGAATTGCACGCCATGCCATTCGAGGCGACATTCGTTCTTTATCTCTAGTACGAGCATCTTTATTCCAAGTTGTCCCTGGATCATCTTCTTCATGATCTAAACTTGAAAGTTTTTGTAACCATGCAGACTTTGTTTGATGAATAAGAGATTTACGTTTCTCTCTATCAGAGTCTCCGGCTGTTTTAGAAATTTTTGCTAATAATTGTTGCGCTACTAATTTAGCATCTCCACAAATTCCAACTGTAACTTTTTTTGTCAAACCAATTCGATCTGAGTTCATATCAACCTGAATAATATTTGCTTTTTTTGGCCAGTAATCAATTCCATATCCAGGTAATGTTGAAAAGGGATTTAACCTTGTTCCTAAAGCTAAAACAACGTCTGCTTTTGCAATTAATTGCATCGCAGCTTTTGAGCCATTGTAACCCAAAGGACCAACTGCAAGAGGATGACTTCCTGGAAAACTATCATTATGCTGATAGCCAGAACAAACGGGAGCGTCTAAACGTTCAGCTAACTTTTTACAATCTTCAATTGCATCACCTATGACCACACCAGCACCGGATAATATCACTGGAAATTTTGCGTTTGATAATAATTTTGCCGCTTTTGTTACAGCTCCTTCTCCACCTGCTTGTTTTTCTAAACGTACAATTGGAGGAAGCTCGATATCAATTACTTGTGTCCAATAATCTCTAGGAATATTAATTTGTGACGGTGCTGAACCACGAATTGCTTTTTCAATAACTCGATTTAAAACTTCTGCCATTCGAGATGGATCGCGAACTTCTTCTTGATAACAAACCATATCTTTAAAAAGATTCATTTGTTCAACTTCTTGAAAACCACCTTGACCCATTGTTTTGTTAGCGGCCTGAGGAGTCACTAAAAGCATAGGAGTATGATTCCAATAAGCTGTTTTTATAGGAGTAACCAGTCCCGTAATTCCTGGTCCATTTTGAGCAATGCACATTGCTATTTTTCCAGTTGAACGCGTATAACCATCTGCAATCAATCCTCCGTTTGACTCGTGAGCGACATCCCAAAATTTAATTCCAGCTTTAGGAAAAAGATCAGAAATTGGCATAAATGCCGAACCAATTATTCCAAAGGCATTATTAATCCCGTGAATTTGTAGAACTTTTACAAAAGCTTCTTCTGTTGTCATTTTAGTCATAAATCTTTTTTCTTCAGAATTTTTTTATTGAATATATATACTTAATTAAAAGTAATCAATTTTTATGTACTTAACAAATTAGCAGAACTTTATTGGTTTGTACTTTTAAAAACATAGTAAGCTACAGCTTCAATTTCTTCATGTGTTAATATACCTTCCCAAGCTTGCATAACTCCGATTCCATTGGTTACAGCAGCTATTATTTGAGAAATTGTTGGTTTGAGTTTGTCCAAATTAGGACCAATCTGACCTTTTGAACCAGATGCTTGTAAAGCATGGCAAACACCACATTCGGCTTTCTTATTATAGACTTCTGATCCTAATTCTAATTTGTCATCAGCAATAACTGAACTAGAAAAGATTAAAATAAAAGCTAATAATATTTTTCTAATCAATTTTTACAATCCTCTCTGATCTTAAACTATTATTGCTTCAAATAGGATAATGTCAATAAATAGATACGATTTAATAAAAAAAAGTATTTCAGTACTTAAGATTTCCTGTAATAAATTCTTACTTTTTGAGTCTTATGCTCAGCCAATCTAAACACAATAAATTGCAAAAATAAATTTCTCTATGCAGAAAATAAATTCGGCAGGGAAAAAGTTGACGCATCAAGAGATTTGGAACGAGCTTTATGTTTAAGCTGATCGAAGTTCCCAAATTCCGGATCCTTGTTTATTCTCGGAGGTATTGTATTTCACTATATAAAAGTCGGTTAGACCAGCTGATATGACTGATTTAAATCATAAAGTCCCGTGTATTAGAAACTCATGTTCCAGCGTAAAACCGTTTTTGTCCCGTAAGGATATGTTTGATATGCCAACCGGGGAATGAATGGAAATTGAATACTTCCGGAATTCACAGCACTGGAATCGGATTCATCACTCATCAGCAAATAGGCTTCCCAGCCTAAACCGAGCAAAGTTAAAATATCCCAAGTTTGCATACTGCTTTTATAGGATTTCATTTTACTGGCGTTGCTGTCATATTCACTTTTGTAACTAGCTTGTTCACTACTGCTGCTGGAGTTTGCATATTGTGTTGCCAGCGTGCTGTTTTTTGCTGAGAGATCATTGTAGGACTTGGCGGCATTATAGGACATCAAAGCCGAAACGAGGGTGACGGAAACGGCAGCATAATGCCAGGTATATTCCGAGGATGAACTTTTTTCGGATTGCGCTTCCGTTTCCGCGGACATCTCTTTTTCCTGAGCCTGGGCCGTTCCCAAAAACAGTATAAAATAGAAGATGGCAATCGTGACTGCCCTGAAAAAATGAAGTTGCCATAATTTTTCCCAATACATCTTAGTGCTCTAGTAGTTTCTTGCGGATTTCAGCGAGAATTATGGAATCAATTCCTAAATATCGGAAAAGCTGGCTCAAATTGTGAAGTCAAATAATTGTGGGAAATGCATACCGGCCACCGGCAAAGAATGCAGACTCAGCGGACTGAAAAAATTAAGCTTCCCGACAAAACTATGAAAATCAGAAAAACTATATCTACATTAACGGTGACAAAACCATTTTCACCTACTTTCGGTGAATATTTGTATTTTGTCAAGAAGTAAAATCTCACAAAAAATACTAATCCTGAAGAAAAATTTTATAAATACAGATGGTTGAAAAGATTATTTCTATATCGACATTACTAATAGGTCAACATTATTCTTTCACCAGTTTCATAATATTGATCAACACAATTGAACACATCCCGTTACTCAAACCACATTAATATTATTGTTTCTATGCCGGATTGACAGGTTCAGGTCTTGAGGTTAGCTATCGAATTTTTCCTGCAGATTCTTACGTTACAGAATCATACTAAATACCTTGTTTGTGTAAATCTGTGTTAGTACTAGTGTTCCAAACCTTGCGGGAAATCTCTGTGGTGTCTTTACCTTCGATAATTCAAGCGGAAGTTTTACTGCAAGCGATAATATGAGCGCCCAATCGGCACTTTCAAACATTCAATAATATTGTATTTGCCTTGAAACAAAATTTATTTTGAAACACTTTCGCTTCTCATTTGCAGTTCATTAAATTTTTTGCTAAAATTAATTTGCTAGCTATTGTCTTCTTATTTATTTTCACAAACAATTTCACCATAATTATCAGGACCACAAATGTCTTCAGTGAAGGCACCTCTTCGCGCTAAATCCGTATCATCTCAGGCTAGCCTTCCCAAAACAGAACTAGAGAAAGCCACCATCCGTTTTGCAGGAGATTCAGGTGACGGCATGCAGTTGACTGGAACCCGGTTTTCTGCAACTTCAGTCATGGCAGGAAATGATGTTATTACCTTTCCTGATTATCCGGCAGAAATTCGTGCTCCTGCAGGAACATTAGCAGGAGTGTCAAGTTTTGATCTCAGTATTTCCAGCAATGAAATCTATGCCACTGCAGATTATCTGAGTGTGTTGGTGACAATGAATCCTGCAGCACTAAAATTGAATTTGCAGGATTTGAAAAAAGGAGGAATCCTGATTGTAAATTCAGACAATTTTGCAGAAAATGATTTGCGTAAGGCAGAATATACTGCAAATCCTCTGGAGAGCGGAGAACTGAATGATTATCGTGTAGTGCAAATTCCGATTACAAAGCTCACTCTGAGAGCTGTTGAGGAAACCGGTCTTTCCCATCGTGATGGAGTCCGCTGCAAAAACTTCTTTTCGCTTGGAGTTGTCCAATGGCTGTTTGTCAGGTCTTTAGACCAGACCAGGGATTGGATTGAGGACAAGTTCAAAAACAAACCTGAAATAGCGAAAGCTAATGTACTTGCGCTGCAGGCGGGATACAACTATGCAATCACAACCGAGTTATTTCAGGCACGTTATAATGTTCCACCTGCAGTTTTGCCTTCCGGGGAGTATCGACAAATCACCGGGAACCAGGCATTTTCATTAGGTTGCGTAGCCGCCTCTTTACGTTCCGGGCTTTCCCTGCTATATTCAAGTTATCCGATCACGCCTGCTTCTGACATTCTTCACGAGTTGGCACAGTACAAAAATTTTGGCGTAAAAACCATACAGGCAGAAGACGAAATCGCGGCAATGTCTTCCACCATCGGTTCTGCATTTGGCGGTGTTTTAGCAGTAACCGGAACCAGCGGTCCGGGGTTTGATTTGAAAAGTGAGGCTATCGGTTATGCCGTGATGGCAGAACTGCCTGTGGTGGTACTGAATGTCCAGCGCGGCGGACCTTCAACCGGATTACCGACAAAAGCGGAACAAACAGATTTACTCGCAGCACTGTACGGCCGCCATGGTGAAGCTCCTGTTCCGGTGCTTGCTCCTGCAACTCCCGGCGATTGTTTTTACATGGTGCTTGAAGCCTTTCGCCTTGCTCTGAAATATATGACTCCCGTGATTGTTCTCAGTGACGGAGGGCTGGCCAATGCGTCGGAACCGTGGAAAATTCCGGATGTCGATCAATTACCGGACCTCACGTCGAATTTTCACACTGATCCGGAAAACTTTTCTCCCTCTAACCGCAATCCGGAAACTCTGGGGCGCAACTGGGCCATCCCTGGAACACCAGGCCTGGAACATCGACTTGGTGGTTTGGAAAAAGACATTGTTACTGGAGAAATCAATTATGAACCGGAAAACCATGAAAAAATGGTTCTGCTGCGTGATGAAAAAATTCGGCGTATAGTCAAAGATTTACCGCCGTTGGAATTAATTGGGCCTGAAAAAAATGAACTTCTGGTAGTCACCTGGGGCAGTGTTTTTGGTCCGGCATTTTCCGTTATTAATGAGTTGCAAACAGAAGGATATCCGGTTTCCATGATGCATCTCAGACATCTGAATCCTTTTCAGGAAAAGCTGGGAGAGGTGCTCCGGAACTTTAAAAAGGTACTGGTACCGGAAATGAATTTAGGGCAATTGTCACGCCTGCTGCGAGCGGAATATTTGGTGGATGCAATTTCTTTTTCGAAACTGCAGGGCCGCCCTTTTTTAATTTCAGAAATCCGTAATCGAGTTCTTGAATTTTTTGATTAAGACGTAATTACCTGCCTTTGAAGGAATCTTTATAGATTGTTAATTAATAATTATCTTAATAAACATTATGAATAAACCACTAAAACCTGTTAGTACAGTAGAACTTAGCAAGGCAGATTTTGTTTCAAAACAAACCGTACGCTGGTGTCCCGGATGTGGAGATTATTCAATTCTGGCAAATGTTCAAAAAGTGATGCCCGAACTGAATATACCCAGAGAAAATATCGTTTTTGTTTCCGGAATAGGCTGCTCCAGCCGTTTCCCATATTATATGAATACTTATGGATTGCATACCATTCATGGACGGGCGCCTGCATTCGCGACTGGACTTAAGGTGGCACGTCCGGATCTTTCGGTGTGGATTGTCACTGGAGACGGAGACGGGCTGAGCATCGGTGGGAATCAACTGCTGCACATGCTTCGGCGCAACCTTGATGTCAATGTTTTGTTGTTCAATAATCGGATCTACGGCCTGACGAAAGGGCAATATTCACCGACCTCTGAGCAGGGTAAAGTTACTAAAAGTACACCCTTCGGCTCACCGGATATGCCGCTAAATCCAATGCTTTTCGCTCTCTCTGCCGGTGCAACTTTCATTGCACGTACCTATGATTTGGACGCAAAAGGAATGCAAGAAATCTTTAAAGAGGCTGCAAAACACAAAGGTACTTCGTTTGTTGAAATCTATCAGAATTGCAATATATTTAACGATGGTACTTTTTCAGCTATCTATGAGCGTTCTGTACGTGAAGATCGTATTTTGCGTCTGAAGCATGGAGAAGTACTTGTATTCGGAAAAGATAAAAACAAGGGAATTCGTATGAGAGGATTGAAACCCGTAATTGTGGATCTGGACAAGGACTTTAACGAAAAAGATTTGCTGATACATGACCAATACTGTGAAGACAGCACACTGGCGAATTTATTAAGTGGCTTTGATTATCCTGATTTTCCTGTGCCTATGGGAATTTTTCGTCAAGTTGAGAATTCTACTTACGGAGAGAAAATAGAAGAACAAATCAAAACGCAAATAGAAAAGAAGGGTGTTGGAAATTTGGAAAAACTTCTTCGCGGCAATCAAGTCTGGACAAACTGAATTAATTTCTAAGAATCAAAAAACAACTTGTACTCCGTTTGATTATTAAATAGCATAATAAGTTCAGTTGGGCGATTAGCTCAGCTGGGAGAGCAACGGCCTTACAAGCCGTAGGTCACAAGTTCAAACCTTGTATCGCCCACCATTATACCCTGATACCGGGGTCGTAGTTCAGTTGGTTAGAACGCCGGCCTGTCACGCCGGAGGCCGCGAGTTCAAGTCTCGTCGACCCCGCCAGCTTTTCTGGCATTGAATAGAAAGGTTTTCTCAGGAGAACCTTTCTTTCATCCTTCCTTATATCTTAACGAAGATAATTGCCCACTAGATTATTTATTTTTGAAGCTGATTGGCGTTCTTGAATCCCTTCCAAGTTTTAGGAAATCAACTTAAGTAGCGATCAAGTAATCGGTAATATAGAATAGAAGGGGCCAGAAACCAGGGATTACCTGAGTAGAATGGACGGGTTTGAAACTTGATCTCTGTCAACACAGTATTTCCTTCAGGGAGTCCTGCCAGCCTTTGACCAAGTTTTGTCCCAAAGTAACTTGACAGAGAAACTCCTGATCCACAGTATCCCATGGCATAGTGAACCCCATCCTGATTTCCGGTATGTGGCATATGATCAAATGTAAAGCCGACGAAGCCCATCCAAGAGTGACTGACCTTTGTCTTTATGAGTTGAGGAAATATTTTTGTGAGTTGTTTGTACAGAGGTTTTACACATTTTTCTGAATCAGTCTCATTTAGAGATGTTCTTCCACCAAACAAAATTCGCTTCCGGTCGGGAGACGCTCTGTAATAAACTACCAGTTTTCTGGTATCTGTAATAACCCTATCCTTTGGTATCAATTCGTCTACTAAGCCTTCCTCTAGTGTTTCAGTGGCAATTATATAACTGCCAATAGGGATTATTCTTCTTTTGAGCCAAGGAGTAACTGTTCCCGTATATCCGTTTGTGGCGACAACAACTTCACGGGCAGTCATTGTTCCGGCTTCTGTTTGAAGCTGAAAAATTCCCCTTTTTTTCACTATTTTGTTTACCGCACAAAGAGTCTTAATCTGCACGCCACTGGAGAGGGCTCTTTCAAGTAATTCTTGATGGAATTTTGCAGGATCAAGAGAAGCATGATAGGGGTGAACAATCCCCCCATGGTAGAAATCACTGCCTATTTCTGTATGCTGCTGAGATTTTGATACAAGATTTACATCCATCTGCAGACCTTCTGGTTGTTCTCTGATTTTTTTTTCTAACTGCTTAAATTGAGATAGAGAATGAGCACCATAGAAACGTCCGGTACGTTTAAAATCACAATCAATTTTTTCTTCCTGAATAAAATCTCCAATCCATTTCAGGGCGTTTATACCTTCTTTCAAAAGTTCACGTGCTCGTTCTTCACCATACTTGTGGGAAAGCTCTTTAAAGCTGGGTTTGAGGCTTGTGCTGACTTGGCCACCATTACGGGAACTACCTCCCCAGCCTGCATCCTGAGCATCTAAAACAACTGTACTTAGACCATTTCTGCTGGTTTGGATGGCTGTGCATAATCCTGTATATCCTGATCCAATGACTGCGACTTCGGTTTCTTCTGGCAGGTCAATTTCTTTGATAATGGGCCGGGGCGTTTTTTCCCACCAGTAAGGAGTGTTTTTGTAGTTTTCTGTTAAAATAGATTCATTCATTTTGTGATTTTTAGCTGAATCATAATAGTAATCAAGTTGTGCCTTTTTTAAAATGAGTTGTGCAAGCAAAATATTTTGAAATTATTTCCAATTCTAGGTGTGAGACTTTCAAAGTTAAATTAACTTCTATTTTTCTGCATTGCCGCAATTGTTGCCACATTAACAATATCTGCTGAAGAACACCCCCTTGACAAATCGTGGATTGGTTTTTTCAAACCTTGTAAAAGGGGACCCCACGCTGTATATCCCGCCAGGCGTTCAGTTAATTTGTAGGCAATATTTCCGGCTTCCAGAGAAGGAAAAATCAGTACAGAAGAATTTCCGCAAAGAGGTGAATCTTTTGCTTTAGCGGCAGCTACAGCCGGTACCAAAGCTGAATCAACCTGAAGCTCGCCGTCATGTAATATGTCCGGATGGCTTTCTGCAAAAATGCTGATTGCTTCCCGAACATGGCTAACGCGGCGATGATTAGCGCTTCCTTTTGTGGAAAAAGAAAGAAATGCTACACGAGGTTCCCTGCCGGTCAGCAAGTAATGCAGAGGGGCAGACTCGCCTGCGATGGAAGCCAGCTGATCACTTGTTGGTTCCGGAATAACTGCGCAATCCGCAAAAGTATATGCAGTATCAGCATTTGGAGAAATCATGAAGAAACTGCTCGAAACCCATTTTGATTTTGGTTTTACTCCTACAATCCTGATTGCAGCATGAAGCACATTGCTGGTTGAAGTGATGGAACCAGCGACCAAGCCGTCGGCATCTCCATTGCTGACCATCATCATGCTAAAATTCAGAGTGTCTTTCATATATTCTTCTTTTGCTTCATCTGTCATTTTTTTGAAGAAGCGTTCTTGTTCTAAAACTTCCTGGTATTGAGTTCTTTTGCTTCGAAAATCTTCAGGTTCCAACAGTTCATAACCCAGGTCATGCAGATGTCTTTTTGCAAGGGATACGCGTGGGTCATCTCTTTCAGGTAAAACAAGTTTTGCTGATTTTGTTTGCCCGATATCGATAATGCGTTCCTGGTACTTATTTAGTTGCATTACGGTTGTCCTTAAATAATTAATTTAGAAATAAGTTATTAGCCTTTTGATTTGGACGTCATTCTATTGGACTCTTTAAAAAACAGCAACATGCATTACAATGTCTGCACCGGAAAAAGATTTAAGTTGACAGTAAAAAATGTTAGCCTAACATCCCACATGTAAAGAACCTGAAAAGCATAGTCAACTTTCTTGTATAACTAAAGAACCATGACAGCAAAAAAAATCCAGATCGTCGAAGTAGGCCCGAGAGATGGTTTGCAAAATGAAAAGATATGGATCGAGACTGAGACTAAAATTGCTTTGATTGAGAAACTTGCTGATGCAGGACTTACAAAAATTGAGGCCGCAAGTTTTGTCAGTCCAAAATGGGTTCCGCAAATGAAGGATGCTTTTGAGGTACTTTCGGGAATTGAGCGCCGTCCCGGAGTAACCTATCCGGTGCTGACTCCAAACCTGAAAGGTTTTGAAAGGGCATTGGAGGCAGGTGTGACTGAGGTTGCGGTGTTTGGTGCGGCTTCTGAGTCATTCTCTCAAAAAAATATCAATTGCTCCATTTCTGAATCAGTCGAACGGTTCCGGCCTGTTATAGAAGCAGCACAAAAAAATAGTGTTCGTGTCCGCGGATATATTTCCTGTGTTTTGGGTTGTCCCTATCAAGGAGAGGTCCCCCTTGAAAACGTGGTAAATTTAGCGGAAAAAATGTTGAAAATGGGCTGCTATGAAATTTCGCTTGGTGACACAATTGGAATCGGAACACCACTGCAGGCTAAAAAAATGGTTGAAACAGTTGCAGAAAAAGTCCCTGTCTCAAACCTTGCCCTGCATTTTCATGATACCCGCGGGCAGGCATTGGCAAATATTTATGCCTGTCTGGAACTTGGCGTGTCTGTTATCGACGCATCTGTTTCCGGTTTGGGCGGATGTCCCTATGCACAGGGAGCAAGCGGGAACGTGGCCACTGAAGACGTGGTTTATATGCTTCATGGAATAGGTATTAAGACGGGTGTTGATATAGAAAAACTGATCGAAACAGGGCGCTTCATCAGTGACGTTTTCGGTCGACTTCCTCAAAGTCGTGTCTCCTGTGCATAAATCATATGCAAGATTTCTCTCTCTGCTCTAAATGACACGGATTTAGGACTTTTTTTCTACGGCATCAAAGAAAGTATGAACACAATGAATCCAAAATTTGGAAAAAGTGGACAACCAATGCGACGTCTTGAAGATGATCGTTTGCTTCGTGGGCAAGGCAGATTTGTGGATAACCTGAACTTTTCAAAACAGGCATATTTGCACGTTGTACGCTCCTATCTGGGCCATGCGAAAATTAAAAATATAATAATAGATTCCATTAGTGGGATGTCCGGAGTGTTGGCAGTTTTTACCGGAGAAGATTTAGCCCGTGATGGAATCCTTCCCATCCCGATAACCCTGCCTTACAAACGGCCTGGAGGAGAACCTGCTCTTTCCGCTCCGTATCACGCTTTGGCTCAGGAAAGGGTACGTTTTGTGGGGCAACCTGTGGCTGTAGTGGTTGCGGAATCCAAAGCAGAAGCACTGGAAGCAGGTGAGTGTCTGGAAATTGAATTTGAAGAAATTCCTGCAGTTACGGATTTACAGCAAGCTGCAGTTCCGGATGCACCCAGACTCTGCGATGAACTTCCGGACAATATTGGAGCGGCGCAAACTGAAGGTGATGTGGAAGAAGTGGAGCAGGCTTTTGCTCAGGCAGAACATGTTACCCGTATGGAATTAGTTAACAACCGCGTGGTGGGAAGTCCGCTTGAACCCAGGGGTCTGCTTTGTGAGGCTTACCAAAACACAGAGAAACTGATTCTGCACTCAATGCATCAAAGCGCGACACGACTTCATTCACTTTTAAGTGCAGTTTTTCAACTTGAGCCCGAACAACTGCAAATTATTGTTCGGGATATCGGTGGAGGTTTTGGAACTAAAGTAGCCGTTCATCCGGAAGATATTTTGGTTGTTTATGCAGCAAAAAAATTAAAGCGACCTGTAAAATGGACGGCAACACGGACTGAGGAATTTCAAGCTTCTGTACATGGACGTGACCACAGGAATTATGCTGAACTGGCCTTTGATGCAACAGGAAAAATTTTAGCCCTGAGAGTTCATACACTGGCCAATGCCGGCGCCTATCTCACTAATACAGCTTTGCTGATTCCACTTGGTTTAATGTCCAAGGTGATTACCTCAGTCTATCATATTCCGGCAATGTATCTGGATACTCAGTGTGTTCTCACAAACACAGCTCCAATTGGCGCTTACAGAGGTGCCGGACGTCCGGAAGGCATTTACCCGATGGAACGTTTGATGGACATGGCTGCCCGTGAAATGGGTATTGATCCTGTTTCATTACGTGAACGCAACATGATTCGAACAGAAAGTCTGCCATATACAACACTTGCAGGGGATGTTATTGACAGTGGAAACTTTAAGGAGGTCATCAAAAGGGCTGTCAGACAAATGGACTGGGTTGGTTTTGAAGATCGAAAAGCTGAATCTGAAAGCCGTGGACTGCTCCGCGGGAGGGGATTGGCTTGTTATGTTGAATGGACCGGTGGTGAATTAACTGAAACTGTGCGGATTCAAGCCGAGGCAGACGGGACGATTAGCCTTTATTCCGGAACCCAGGGCATGGGTCAAGGCTTGGAAACCGTTTTCAGTCAACTACTTTCAGAACAATTGGAAATCCCATTGGAGGCAGTCAAAATTGTACAGGGAGATACGGACCAGGTTAAAGGTCTGGGCAGTTTTGGGTCACGTTCGCTGTTTGTCGGCGGAAGCGCTTTGCTGGACGGGGCCAGGGAATTCCTGGAAAAAGGAAAGGAACTGGCTGCAGATGAACTGGAAGCGGCAGTTGAAGATATTTCCTACCAGAACGGTCGATTTGAGGTTGTGGGAACTTCTGTTGGGCTTGATATTTTTGAATTGGCTGCTAGGCAGGCGAAGCTTAGTTTTTCAACTGAAACCGTGAAGAATCTGGAGGAACGAAGTTGGCCAAACGGCTGCCATATAGCAGAAGTTGAAATTGATCCGGAAACCGGAAGCGTACGATTGATCAGGCACGGAACTGTTGATGATACCGGCAATCCGATTAATCCAATGATTGTTGAAGGACAGCTTCACGGTGGGATAGCACAAGGTGCTGGTCAGGTTTTACTGGAACAGGCTGTTTACGATTCAGAGGGACAGATTTTGACCGGATCTTTTATGGATTATGCAATGCCCAGGGCTGATGATCTTCCTTTTTTTGAATCATCAACATACATAGACGCACCTTGTCTGACCAATCCTCTGGGTGCAAAAGGAGTCGGAGAAATTGGAGTTGTAGGTTCAATTCCGGCAATTACCAATGCAATTTTAGACGCATTGTGGGAGCAAGGTGTGCGCACTTTTGAGATGCCTGCATTTCCTCAAAAAATATGGAAACTACTTCAAAAACAAAGCCGGAAGACAATTTAATAAGTTGACTCTCTGAGCAGCTATTAAGTATCATGTTCCCGGACGAAAATATTTAAAATTTAAGAAAGGATTCGATGGAAACACATTTTATTGCTCACGATGCCGCAGACACTGTTGGAGTGGTGGTTGTGGAGAAAGTTTTAGCAGGACAGGAAGCCACAGGTTGGATTATGGAAACAGATGAAACAGTAACCATAAAAGCACTTGTAGAGGTTCCGTTAGGGCACAAACTTGCCCTGGCAGATATAAAAAATGAAGACACTATAATTAAATATGGAAACGACATTGGACGTGCAGTGTCGGACATTCCCAAAGGCGGTTATGTGCATGTCCATAACGTAAAAACAAAGAGGTGGTAATGGAAAATTGGCAGCAATCTTTTTTTGGTTTTCGACGCGAAAATGGACGAGTGGGTGTTCGTAATCACGTTCTCATACTTCCAGTAGACGACATTTCAAATGCAGCAGTTGAAATGGTCGGACACAATATCAAAGGGACACTTTCAATTCCGCATAGTTACGGACGTTTGCAATTTGGTGCTGATCTTGAACTGTTTTTCCGCACAATTATTGGTACAGGACGCAACCCAAATGTTGCGGCAGTGGTTGTGATTGGAATCGAGCCCGGATGGACTCAACGTGTGGTTGATGGGATTTCGCAGACTGGAAAGCCGGTGTCAGGATTTAGTATCGAAGGAGAAGGGGACCTCGCTACAGTTGCCAAAGTTTCCCGAAAGGCTCAAGAGTATGTCCAGTGGGCAACTGAACTTCAGCGTGAAGAATGTCCGCTTTCTGATCTTTGGATTTCCGTAAAGTGTGGTGAGTCTGATACCACTTCCGGACTGGGATCAAACCCCACAGTCGGCAATTTGATGGATAAGCTTGATCCACTTGGTGTCCACCTCTGCTTTGGTGAAACTTCAGAATTAACCGGGGCCGAGCAGGTTTGTTCCAACCGTGCATCAACTCCGGAAGCTAAAGAAAAATTTCTCAACACTTGGAACGAATACAATAACTTCATTCTTGAAAACAAGACCAGTGACCTTTCTGAGTCTCAACCGACAAAGGGTAATATCGCTGGTGGGCTGACAACTATTGAGGAAAAAGCATTTGGCAATTTACAGAAGATAGGAAAGACGACTAATTTTATTGATGTTTTAGAACCCGCAGAAGAACCAACTAAAGGGCCTGGGTTGTATTTCATGGATACTTCCTCTGCAGCGGCAGAGTGCGTCACGTTACAAGCAGCAGCGGGCTTCACGGTACATCTCTTCCCTACCGGTCAGGGCAATGTGATCGGTAATCCTATTGAGCCCGTGATAAAACTTACTGCAAACCCTAATACTGCGGCGAGCATGAGTGAGCATATCGATCTTGATGTATCGGGTATTTTAAAGAGAGAAATGAACCTAGATCAAGCTGGTAGTGAACTGGTAAATATTACGGTTAGAACTGCGAATGGACGCCACACATGTGCGGAGTCTCTTGGGCACCGTGAGTTTGTGCTGACCAAACTGTTCCGAAGTGCCTGATGCTCCATTCTCCTGGCTAGAAATAGGAATACCATTTTTATGGAAAATGCTTAGTGAAATGAGGATAATTTTGTTAAATAAACCTCACCTTCCTTTGATGCACCTTAAATGAGGTGAAGGAATAAGAAAAGATTTTTCCAGTAGTATTTTGTTTGACATAGAAACTGAAAAGATATAGAATCTCGAATAATTAGTCACGGAATGCTTAATCTTTTTGAGAATCTTTCTCAATCAAAAAAAATGAATTCCATTGACACTATATTTTAGATTCATATTCATAAAATATTTGTTGATATCTTGACAAAAAATTGATCAAATAACTCATTATTGCTTAAATGAATGTGTTTTAAAAAATAAATTTCGTCATATATATTATGTAATATCATCTACTTATATAAAGAGATTTGATTATGAAAGCTCAAGTATTGTACAAATATGATCCTGCAATGAAGGAAGATGTTTGGGTTCAATCTGCAGAATTGCCTGATCCCGAGATTGAGAAAGCCTCAGACGTTATTGTAAGGATTGGTGCAGCAGGAGTTTGCAGAACAGATCTTCACATCATAGAAGGTGTCTGGCGTCATATTCAGGACCCAGATGATCAATTACTGCCATGTGTCATGGGACACGAGAATGCTGGTTGGATAGAGGAAGTAGGTAAAGATGTCTCAAACTTTAAAAAAGGCGACCCTGTAATTCTTCATCCTCTTATTTCCGGAACTAACGGAACTTGTCTGTCCTGCAGGAGAGGTAATGACATGTTTGCAGAAGAAGGGGCTTTCCCAGGTCTAAATATTAAAGAAGGTGGTTATTGTGACTACCTCAAGACCAGTGTCAGAAATCTGATTAAGCTCCCCACAGATTTGGCTCCTAAAGATGTCGCTCCTTTTTCAGATGCGGGTTTAACTGCATATAGAGTTGTAAAAAAAGCAACCAGGCATCTGCTACCAGGACAAAGTTGTGTGGTTATAGGAGCAGGTGGACTAGGTCACATTGCCATTCAATGCCTAAAAGCAATGTGTGCAGCTAACATTATTGTTGTCGAAAAATCAGAAAAAGCACTCAAGCATGCAATGGAATTGGGTGGAGAAGAAGGAATTTTAATTGATGGTAATGAGCTTGAACATGTAATGGAGCTAACTAATGGCAATGGAGCTGAAGCTGTGATTGATTTTGTGGGAGAACGTGGCTCAACATCTATGGGGTTAGATATGACCGCCGGAGGAGGCTTCTATTACATAGTAGGATATGGTGAAGAAATTAAAATATTAGCTGTGGATGTCATTATTTCTGAAAAGAACATTATAGGGAATTTGGTTGGCACATGGTCTGAGTTGTATGAATTGATGGAGTTGGCAAATAAAGGTTATGTTCAATTGTCTATGAAGGAATATAAATTAGAAAGTGCCAATAAAGCCTTGCATGATTTAAACGAGGGTCTTGTGAGGGGGAGAGCTGTCCTGATTCCATAGATTAGCTGATTCAAATGAATTGGTATAATTTGAGATAATATTGGGATACTAATATAGTAATTGTTAAGGAGGTAACCATGATACATTATTAATCATTATTTAATTTATTTATAATTATAAAATAATAACATTTTTATAGGAGGACAAAATGAGAGTATTAATTTATAAATTAACAATTTTTTTATCATTGATGTTTTTAAGTAATTTAGTACTAGCAGACAAGTGGAGCGATCAGTTTCCGCACATTAAAAATACAGGTGATATACCAGGCGAGTGTTCTTATGAATCTATGTCTAAAAAAGATTATAGTGGAAGAACATTAAGTATTAATAC
>ENA-UPTF01001305-UPTF01001305.1-marine-metagenome-genome-assembly--contig:-NODE-1305-length-15900-cov-3.390887_pt1 | contig 15900 bp, 1 predicted proteins | sample MGYA00238166_ERZ767019 | MGnify/ENA primary metagenome ERZ767019 (study PRJEB28930, sample SAMN06266391) | marine metagenome | isolation source: Sea water from 250 m depth | place: Atlantic Ocean | study...
TGGAAATGAGTATTCAGATGGTAAAATTAATTTCTCGGTAACACCAGCAGATGCTAGTAGTGGTAGCGATAGAGACCAAGTTCTAATCGATCTTGATACTGCATACGGAACTTATCCAGCAGGCGACTTTGTTTCAACATTTGAGCTACGCTTTGATGAAATAAGTTGGGCTAGTGGAACAGAAAATAGAGTGCATATTGGATTCTTTGATAGTAGTGATTGGGGTGGATCAAGCCAAGATGTATTTGATATTCAAACAGTAACTTATTCTAGTTATACAGATAAATTAAGAGTCTACACAGAGGGAATTAACGGAGACTCTTTCGAGGGTGGTGGAGAAACAAAGACAGCGTGGGACACTACAAGTGCAACAATCGATGAATTTGTTATTGATACAACATATTATGTCACTTTCACAAAGGATGGAGATGACCACAAAGTTAGCATTACATTAAACCCAGACTATACAACCGCAGTAGATGAGGTAGAAATAAACAAAGGTAGTATTGATAACCTACAATACTTTGGTGTAAAGGCAAGGGGAGATACACAAGGCGGTACTGCAACCACATCAGGATATATTGACAACTTTAGACTTTATGACGGTGTAACTGATGCTTCTGCAAGCACTGCAACCGTGAATGTAGGAGCAGATACAACACTCTACTACGCCAACGGTGTCCTCAAAGAAACTGTAACAAGTGTTGCATACGGAGATGAGACTAATGGAATGACGGTTGGTTTTGGTAGTGGTGGTAGTAGTAATTTGTTTGAGGGAACATGGACTTTCCAAGATGAAAATGAGTTTTGGATTAATTCAGATTCTACTTCTGGCTTTGCATTTTCCAAAGAAGATAATGATGCAATGACATACGCACTACCAGAAGCAGTTGAGGATCAATGGGTCATAAGAGTTCACGATATGAATTGGACAGATGATAATGGCTATATGCAGTTATGGATTGGTTTATCATCATTAGATGCAAATCAGGGTTATACACAATCGCATTACCGTTTGGGTAACTTATTCTTCCATGAAAATGGTGGCGGTTCAAACGCTGGTGCTCATAACTATGTCTGTGGTGGTGATACATCAAACAACCAAGATTGTCAAGATAATAATTCTGCATCACAAGGCACAAACCAATTCCAAGTTATTGATCCGTTATATGCAGAAATGATATATGATAACGGTCAGTTAACAACAAGTTGGTATCAAACATCCGACTTTAGTGGAACACCTATTGCAGAATCAACAGCAGATTATAGTAGTTACAGTATATTGAGTAATCTTGATTATCTAAGAATATCCAACACATACTCATCAGGTTGGTCAGAACCAAACAATTATTGGGCTGGTTCTATCGGCTCAATAGAATTTTTCAATGGTGTTAACGAAGCACCAGCTCCAGTAACAACAGTAATTGATGCACAGATTGACGATGTTGTAATCTTTGACGAAGCAATTAGTTACTTTGCCGTTGAAACACTTTATGATGGTGGTAATCACAGAGCACCATCTGAATTACAAAACCCAAGCTATGGAAGCTATTGGGCTCTTAACGGTGTTGGAACTGATGCAGAGAAACTTGCAAGTGGTATAGTCAATGCACAGCCACCGCCAAATCCAAACACTTCATCTGAATCAGTATTGAAGAACGTTGATGTCGGTCAGCCAGCACCAGCAGGGGAAACCACACTTGATGCTTCATATATTGCTGGAACCGTCAGGGGAGAGTCACAAGATGTTGATTGTCTTGGTTCAACATACAAATTCAATAGTGGAGATTATCTAAACTCTTTGCCAAGAAGTTCTGGAAATGATTGGTGTAAAACAGCAGTAATTGAGTGGGATATTTCTTCATTAAGCGATACGCTTGATGTTACAGGTCTATCATTCACATATAAAATAGATTACACACAAGATATGACAGTTCAGCCAACTAACTGTGCCATTAGAGCAATGGAGTATCAACCAAGTGTGTATGATGCTGGTGGACAACTAAATGTTGCACATTCCGATGCTGAAGTTATGTGGGATGATTCACTTGACGGAGATTATTACGCAAGTGGTGATACTGATTGCCGAACAACAGGCACAAAGACAATAACACTTAATGCAGATGCAATTGCTGACTTTGAAAATGCTTTGAGTAATGATTGGTTTGCAATAGGACATCATCAAGAAGATACAAGTGGTAATGCCATGCAACGAATTACTGGCGGTCAAATGGATATTGAATGGGATATGACATTAAGCGAGTTAGAATTAAAGGTTCAATATGTTGGAACTGATTATAGTGCACTTGACGGAACATGGGGAAGTGGTGAAGAGCCAACTGCTGGTATAACAGGTATTAGTGGATATGCATACGACTTTGGTGGAAATGGTGCAAACCCATCTACTGGTGGAGACAGTATTCAAATCCCTAGCAAATTCCAATCCATTTCAGACGGTACATCTGACTTTTCAATATCATATTGGATTAAAGATGATAGCAACGGTCAAAGCTCCAGAATTTTGAGTACCATATCGAGTTCATCATCAGGTGGAACAGGATTCATGTATTCTCATAACTCAAACGGTTCTATTGGACTTTATTATCAATGTGATAATAACAATACATCAGCAGTACCAGATGTTTCTAATGTATTTACTGATAATGCATGGCATCACCACACCTCAACTTATGACGGTGCGGATTTGAAATTTTACAAGGACGGATCATTAATGTCAACGACAAGTGCCACTTGGTCATGTAGCACAACACCAAACCAAGACTTACTTATTGGAAAACGTGGTTCAGATAATAGTAGATACTTTGACGGACAACTTGATGAAATGTCGTTATGGGATAGGGCTTTGACGGCTGAAGAAGTTGCAATACTATACTCTAACAAGAATTTACAAGACTTGCCAACGGTAACAAGTGGAACCGCAACATCAACGCTTGGAATTGAGGACAGTAGTGGTCTGCATGAGATTGGTGGCATAGGAACAACTATCGGAGCTTCAACACCAACTATTAGTTTCCAATCTGACTTTGGTAATAACGCAGATAATTTCACATTTAATGAAGCAAGTACCTTTACATTAAATACAGCAGAATCAAGACTTGACTTTTCTGGACTATCATCAACAAGTCCACCATCATTGGAATCTGACGAATTTACTGTGGGATCAACTTCATGGAAACTTCACGCAGTTATTGATATGACATTGAATGGTGGCGACACTAGATTTGGAATATCTCTTGCTGATGTAAGTGCAGATAGTGGTAGTGGTGGAAAAGATGATTATGGTTTGTATACTAATGATATTTACGGAGATTGGCAAATCACTGTCCCTAATTGTGACGCTTGTGATAGTAGTGCCTACGGTTATGGCTTTGGTGGTAACAACCCAGACGGAACTTGGTGGATTGAAATAAAGCATATTGAGGGCGACACAACATTGGTATTTTACCCATCAGAAGCTGATAGAACTGCTGGTACAAACGGCATTGGTTTAACAACACCACATGGTAGTGAGAGTGGTGTTGTTTCTCCAAAATACATTCAGCTTGACGGTGGTGCTGGCAGTCAATCCCAAACAGGTACTGACGGCTGGATTAAAGATGTTGTATTGTATGAATTAAACTCTGACGGAACACAAGCATATCATCAACCAATAGTTGTTCTTGACGCTGAGTTTGAAGCTGGCAAGTTGTCAAACGCACTCATTGATCCAACACTAACAATTGAGTCAGGTGTTCTTCCATCATCAACTGACGACTTTACTGTCATGGGCTGGGTAAAGCAAGATTCTGTGCAAGCGTATTCTGCTGAAACAACAGCCACACAAAATGTGCAAGTTGAACTTGACAATCCAAATACAAGTGGAGAAGCACCATATGCAATCAGTAATACAATGGGTCTATATGATATTAGAACGGTTACTGGTTTCCAGTTAAGCAGTACACACCCATTAATTGGCGAGACAGTGAATCAAATCACATTCCCATTCTATTCTTATGGCGACCCAACAGGTACAGTATATGCACAGATAAGATCTAATTCAGGCAGTTTGCCAAGTGGTACGCCAGCTTATGATGGTGGCGCTCAACTTGCTTATACATTCAACACAACGATTGATGCGTCAACAGTAGATGCAATGGAAAATTGTAGCGGTGGAACAGACAACTGTGTTTCTTCCAACGGCTACACATCATTCGATGACATTCCAAATCATCTCTATACATTCGGTGACGGAACTGATGCTGGTTATACATTAGTTGCTGGCGATGTAATTCATCTTTACTACAATGGTGCATCAAGCTATGGACACCCACCAAGTAAATCAATAACAGTTATGGGTTATAGAGATGGTGGTAGCGACTTAACTTGTAGTAGTGGTGGTAATGATTGTCAAGAAAAACTTGAGTGGAATAGTACAGAGGGATGGGTAATGAATGACCATGAATTAATCAGTTACAAATTATACAAGTCTGGTACAGAAACGGTAACAATTCCAGAACAACCATACATTGAAGCCGATGATAGTTGGTTGTATTCATATCCTAACACACCTGTAACTACAACGGAAACCTGTACTGGTTGTGGAAGTGGTGACCCAGCAAACGATTGGGTAGCAAATGATGCCAATAGAATCAACGTTGATAGTAGTGCTGGTGTATTAAATTGGAATAACTTGGTTAGAGATCAAACCAATGATGCTATTTCACTTGACTTGGAAAGCACATCAGACGATTGGGTATTACGATTTAAGGTAGAAGCAACCGACATCAATACATCTGTTCAGGCTGGTAACGGATTTTTCTTTGGTATTTCTGATAAAGATTCGACAACAGGTCAAGATTCTAGCCAAGACTTTGTTGGAATGGCGTATTATTACGATAACCAAAGTGAGTATAATACTATGGATTCCGATGATGGTGCTTTGCCACATTTGTATCAAGGAGATGCTGGAAATAATTTCACGACAGCAACCAACAGCGTTCATTACTTTGAAATAATAAAAGATGGAAATAATTACACTGTTGAATCTTTCACAAATTCTGATTATTCCACAGGTAGTGAGGGACAAATTTCTGGTACAAGTAGTGTAGCAGATTTAAGATACATAAAAATGCTAACTGAAATGACAAACGGAAACATTCCAACATCTACAAATCCATTTACAGGGACAGTCGATGATGTAAAGTTTTATGACGGTGTAACAACTGCTAGTGGAACACCAACATTTGAGACAGACTTTTCGCCATATACATTTGATACAACATCACAAGTAACCGACCAGCAATACTCTGTAATCGAAATCGGTGCAACTGAAACCAAGTTGGGTGTTACTGAGGATGTGACGACAAGTTCACAACAAGATGTTCCACTTTCAGCGTATGACGTTCAAACAGGTGCTATCACAAGTAATGTGTCACTTGATACAACGAACAAAGTTCTAGGTAGTGCATCATGGGATCTTGTAGCAGGGGATTCTATTACTATTGGTACAATGTCAGCTCATGGTTTAGGGCAAAGTGGATTGTTTGCAGATGATGATGGTTGGATGCTAGATGGAACAGAACCAGCAAGTATGAGTATGTGGTTTAAGATGGATAATGAAAATGCTAGGCATATCAGCATATCTGATTTTACATCATTCGAGCTTCAAACATACGACTTTAGTTATGAAAACGGCTGGGGTTGTCTAGATCAAAATGCGTCAGGAAACAGCTTTGATAATGATTGGCATTTTGTTGTTATGCGTTATGACGGTAATGGTAATTCAGAATGTTTCTTAGACGGTAGTTTAACACCAACACATACATCATCATCATCAAATGGTTGGGATTGGGAAGATAAAACAACAGTTTGTGCAACAATAGGACATGGCTGGCAAGACACCGATGGTACTTGTGACGATATAGGCAATCAAGGTCAGTATGCACTTGACGGACAGGTCGATGAGTACGGCTTTTGGTTGCGTGAACTATCTGACCAAGACATAACAGATCTTTGGAATAGTGGTAATGGTGATACAGTTGATAGTATAAGCACGACAGGTTTGGTAGCATATTACAACTTTGAACAAGAACCACAAACAGTTGGACTAACAAACCAAGCGACAGAATCTGTTACAACATCAGTAACAACAAAGCAAGTAGCCAACCCACTCATTGAGGACACACACGCAGACATTAGTGACGAATGGCATCACTTTGCATACACAAGAGATGGAACTGACATTGCAATTTATCTTGACGGTGTTGAGATACAATCTGAAACCATCTTAACGACAGAGGGATTCGGTACGCCAATAACGACAACACTTGTGGAATACTCAAACTCAGATTCACTTGGAACTAATGGCGATGGAACCAATTACGGTGGAGTAACAACTGGTGTTACAGGCAAGATTGGCTCTGCCTATACATTTGATGGTTCAAATGACTACGCAACTTTGGGAACTGGTGCTGATTGGAAATTTATGAGTGATGGCTCTACATCATGGACAGTAGTAGCATATTTGAAAGATGTTGCAAGTGGAAATGATAAACACTTGTTTGCTACTGGCGAAGATAGTAATAATCTCGGCATAAGAATTGGATTCTACCCAGAACAATTTAGAATTTACACACAAACTGGTGGAAACCCTACTGGTATTAATTATTCATCAAGTAGTGGCTTTGTTCCTAATGATTCCACATGGCGACACTACGCATTTGTCTTTGACAAAGATGCTAGTGAGTTCAAAGTGTATAAAGATGGTGTAGCCGATTCTGTTGTTGATTCTACTGATACTTTTCCAACTGGCACACCAGCATACCCAATGACCCTTGGCAAACATCCAAACCAAAGTACAGGCTACACAAGCTATACAGTTGATGAATTAGGATTCTTTAACAAGGCATTATCCACAGATGATATAGACGATTTGGTTGATGGTAATGCAGTATCATCTTTAGGTTATGGCAACTTGGTTGCATATTATGACTTTGAAGATTCAGAAATGGTTAACAAATCATTATCAACATATTCAGTTGAAGCTTCAACATTAGACACATCACTTCATGCCTATTCTGATCCAGCAGACGCAACAGGTGGTTCTGGACTTTGGCTTGGAAAGGCACTTGAATTTGACGGTAGTACGACAGGTTATCGTGTAGAGAATGATGCGTTATCATTCATGTCAGGTCAGCCTACATTCACATGGTCATCATGGATTTACATTGATCCTAATGTTCCAAATGGTGATGAAACTCTATTCTATTTCGGTAAAGTAGGAGCATCAAGTAGTAATTCGGAAGCCTTCTCAGTACATCTTAAACAAACATCAGGCAACAATCTGATTGTCAGTACATATGGTGGTGATCTTGATTGTGGTGGTAATCTAGGTATTCTTAACCAACAATGGCAACACATTGCATATACAGGCGATGGAACAAACTTGAAATATTATTTTAATGGTGATTTGCAGGAGACCTGTTCGATGTCAGGCGGTGACGGATTAAACATCACAAATGATAGCACACCTCAAATGACGATAGGTCATTCACGTGGAGATAATAATTATTCAGGTTTCTGGGACGGTAGGATAAGCCAAGTATTACTATATGACAGAACACTATCAGATTCGGAAATAGAAAATCTATATGATGAAGAAGGTGAAGATTGTGGTAATGCTAACTCACAAGGTTGTGGAGATTCAACACCAGACCAAACTGGTCTAGTCATTCAATACATTGCTGATTATCAGGGACAAGATGACGATAATAATGGATGTCCATCACCATCAAATCCTAATGGTGTATGTGATTTTAGTGCATTATACAACCAACCAGAATTATACCTATCATCATACTACATTGGCAAGGAATCTTTGGTAACAGGTGTTACGACACCAACCAATGCACTTGACGGTTCAATAGACGAACTTGCAACATTCACAGTAGCACTTTCTGCTGATGAAATATACAACGCATACCAGCGTGGTGCAGAAACATTTGCACTTGTTGGCACTGTTGCTTATGATGATGCTGATACGATAGGCGAATTTACTGAAACAGGACTTGACGTTAATGAAGCACCAGTCTACCAGATTGGAGCTGAAAACCTATTGGGAGAAACAATGAGTGAAACAATACTTCCAGCAATCACTGCCGTGCCACCTGACGCTCCAACAAGCGTTGTTGCCGTTGCAGTAGCAGGACAGATTAACGTTAGTTGGCAGGCACCATCCTTTGACGGTGGCAGTGCAATTATTGATTATGTTGTTTATAGAACTGATAATCCAACGACAATAATCCACACAACAACAAGCACAAGTTGGAGTGGTGATACATCTGGCGTTGATGGTACTGGTTACACATACAAAGTTCACGCTAGAAACGTAATGGGTGAGGGTGATGCTGGAACAAGCAATACTGAAGTAGCAGGCAACGTGCCAGCTCAGGCTGCAATTGCAACAATGTTGGCATTAGCTGGTCTTGGAATACGTCTTGATTGGACACACCAGTCTAACGGTGGTTATGGATTAACTTCATACACAGTAGAATGGAGCAGTGATGCTGGTAGCAGTTGGAATGCTGCTGGAACAACATCAGGCTCTGCAACGACATTTACACATTCAGGATTGACGGAAGGTACTGACTATCAGTATCAGCTACGAGCCACAAACGCATTAGGAGACGGTGCATGGTCGTCAATGTCGTCAGCCGTTACGGCAGGAGATGTACCTGATGCACCATCGGATGTATCGTCCACAGCGAACGCTGGAAGCAGTATTACGACTACATGGACAGCACCAGATGATCACGAATATGCAATTGACAAGTATGAAATATTCCGTGACGGAGTATCAATTGATGCAAACGTCACAGTATTGACATATACTGATCCAAGTCTAACAGACGGAACAACATATGTCTACAAAGTCAGAGCCCACAACCAATTGGGTTGGAGTGTGGACTCTGCAACTTCATCAGCAGTAGCTGGTGACATTCCTGACCAAGTAACAGGAGCCACAGCAACAGCAGATGTTGATTATGATGTTGATTTAGCATGGTCAGCAGCAGGAGCTAATGGTCATGCAATTACAAACTATTTGATTGAACATAGTGCCGATGGTAGTACCAACTGGACAACAAAAGCAACAGTCGGCAATGTATTAACATATCACGCAGAATATGATAGTGCCGAATCAGGCAACACAAAGTATTGGCGTGTAAGTGCAATTAATGATCTTGGTACTGGAGCAGTAAGTACAAACGCTTCAGTGAAGATTGGAGATGTGCCTTCACAAGTATCTGGATTAACAGCAACAGCCCAAAGTGCAACAGAAATTGACTTGGCTTGGAGTGTGCCAGCAGATAACGGTTATGCAATCACAGTCTACAAGGTAGAGAGAAGTGGCACAGGCGTATTCGGTGGCGAAGAAACCGTCTTGACAAGCACACATACAACAACGACTTATGACGATACAGGATTAACAACATCAACCGATTATTATTATAGAGTTAGTGCCACGAACGCACTAGGCGAAGGAGCATATTCTTCAACAGTAACGGAAAAGACATTCGGTGTTCCAAGTAATATTGACGACTTGGCATTAACTGTGATTTCAACCAGCCAAATTGATTTGGCATGGACAGAGCCAGCATTAAACGGATATTCTCTAGTTGAGTATGAAATATTCATAAGTGAAGATGGCACCACCTATACATCACTCGCAACACAAACAGGCACATCATACAGTAGCACAGGACTTAACGCAAACGACCTTTACTATTACAAGGTAACAACAACAAACGGATTTGGAACAAGTGGCGATAGTAATGTGGAATTTGAGCCAACGGAGCCAACACCACCAGCAACCGTAACACTAACAGTTAATTCTGCTACACAAATAACAGTCCAATGGAATACACCAGCAGGAGATCAACATACATCATATAAGATTGAACGAAGTCTTGACGGTAGTAGTTGGAGTGACTTGGTTGCTTCAACTGGTAACACAAACACAAGCCACGTTGATACAGGCTTGACTACATTAACAACATATCATTACCGTGTAAGTACAATAAACCCAAGTGGAACAAGTAGCCCAAGTACAGCAAGTAGTGCTGAAACATGGGGTGTTCCTGATGCTCCAACAAGCCTTACAGCAACAGCAGTTCTTAATGTGGATATTGACTTGGATTGGGATGCACCAGCAGATACTCACGGACAGCCAATTGTAGGCTACAAGATTGAGAGAGGAATTACAAACACATCATTCAGCGTTATCGTAGCCGATACAGGAAACACCGACACTGATTACACCGATGCAGATGCAAACTTGGTAGCAGGAACTGAATACTTCTACCGTGTAAGTGCCATAAACTCACAGGGAACTGGTGATCCATCAAACATAGCAAGTGATACGGCAGCCGATAAGCCTGCTGTTGTGACAGGACTTGCAATTACTTCATCTGCAACTGATTCCGTTGATTTGGATTGGACTGCACCAAGTGCAAACGGTAGTCCAATAACAGGCTACAAGATTGAGAAATCAACTGACGGTACAACATATACAGTATTGGTAGCAGACACGTCAAGTACAGCAGTAACATTCAATGATGATGACGGTGGCAACGGACTTAATGTAAATACAGAATATTATTACAAGGTAAGTGCAATTAACGCCTTTGGAACTGGTGACTCTGATTCTGCAAACGGTGCAACATTACCACAACCACCAGCAACATTAACACTCACAGTATTAAGTGATACATCAATCAAATTGGATTGGGCTAACCCAGTAGGCGATGCCGAGACAGGATTTAAGATTGAAATCAGCACAGATGGTACAACTTGGTCAGATGAAGTAGCCGATACAGGAACAACGGCATTGACATATACTGATACAGGACTTACAACGCTAACGACATATTATTACAAAGTATCAACAATTAACAACTCTGGAACAAGCACAGCGAGTAGTTCACAGAACGCATTAACGTTTGGTGTTACAACAGCACCACTAAACCTAACGGCAACATCACTCATTGCTTTAGATATTGAATTGGATTGGGATGTGCCAGCAACAAACAATGGTGCTGCCCCAAGTGGCTATAAGATTGAGCGTTCTGATGATAATACAACATTTAGTGTCATTGTAGCCAATACAGGCACAGTTGATACCGATTACACAGATACTGATGCCACATTAGTTGGTGGAACCACATACTATTACAAAGTATCAGCAATCAACACATATGGCACAAGTGCAGTCAGTAACACAGCAAATGCAGTAGCAAGTGACGTACCAGCTCAAGTTACAGGACTCGTAATCACTTCAGCAGCAACAACTTCACTTGACTTAGATTGGACAGCTCCATCAGCACAGGGATCTGCAATCACAGGATATAAGATTGAAAAATCCACTGACGGTACAACCTTTAATGTTCTTGTTGCAAACACAGGAAGCACTGACGTTGATTATACCGATACAGGACTTACAAGTAACACATTATACTATTACAAAATAAGTGCCATCAACACTTTTGGAACTGGTCAGGCTTCAGCAGTTGTTAGTGCCCCACCATTACCAACAGCACCAGCAACATTAACAGTGACAACCCAAACACTAGCACAGGAATCTAATCAGGGTGCAATCTTACTAGACTGGACTAACCCAGCAGGAGACCAAGAAACAGGATTTAAGATTGAAAGAAGTCTTACTGGTACGAGTGGATGGACAGATGTTGTAGCAGATACAGGTAATACAAACTTGACTTATGTTGATGACGGCTTGGCACAAAACACCGAGTTCTTCTACCGTGTAAGCACTATAAACCCAAGTGGCACAAGTAACGTAAGTTCAACTGCTTCTGATACTACATTCGGTGCAACAGAGCCACCAACAAGCTTGGTAGCAACAAGCCTAATCGGTGCAGAGATTAAACTAGATTGGGTAGCACCATCCGATACAAACGGTGATGACGTTGATGGTTATATGATTGAACGTAGTGAAACATCTGCAAGTGCAGGATTCACAACAATTGTTGCTGATACCGCTAGTACAGCAGTAACATACACTGATGGTGTAACCAATACATTGACAACTGGTGTGACTTATTACTATAAGATTAGTGCAATCAATATTTACGGAACAAGTGACGCATCAAACGTTGATAATGCCATTGCTTCTGATGTGCCAGCACAAGTCACAAACACAATAGCAACAGAACAAGTTGGTGCTGAAATCGGATTGACATGGAGTGTTCCAAACAATGGTGGAAGCCCAATAACAGGCTATAAGATTGAGCGTTCAACAACATCAGCAGTTGCTGGCTTTACTGACTTGGTAGCAGATACAGGTTCTACAACGGCATCATACACTGACGGTGTAACCAACAACCTAGTTATTGGTACTGAGTATTGGTACAGAGTATCTGCGATTAACGTGGTAGGCTCAGGTACAGCATCAACTGCTGACAGCACAATAGCAGGCGATAGACCATCACAAATAAGCGTGATTAGTGCAACAGCACAAGCAGGACAAGAAATCCTAGTAGCATGGACTGCTCCTGCTGATAACAGTTATGCAATCAGCTCATACTTGATACAAGTAAGCACTGACCAACAAACGTGGACTACTGCTGGAAGCAGTACAACAACATCATTCACTGATACTGGTTTGGCAATCGGTTCAACATACTATTACCGTGCTCATGCAACAAACTCACTTGGAGATAGTGATAAGAGTGGAATTGTTAATGCACTTGCAGGAGATGTGCCAGCACAAACAACTGGTCTAACAACAACCGTACTTAGTGATACCCAAATAAGATTGAATTGGACTGCACCAGTTGATAATGCTTATTCAATTACTGGCTACAAGATTGAACAATCAACCGACAATGTAACATTCACAGTAGCCGTTGCTGATACCGCTTCAACAGCAGTTGTTCATACAATTTCAAGTCTAACACCAAAGACTGATTACTACTTTAAGATTTCAGCAATAAACTCACTTGGAACTGGTACGGCTTCAACAGCAGTGATTGGTACGACATGGGATGTACCTGATGCGATTGCCGACTTGAGTGGTTCTGTTAGTGGTTCTGACATTGTACTAACATGGTCAGCACCAGCAGATAACGGTGCAACAATATCCAAATACATATTCCAAGTTCAATCAGTTGATACAGGCAACTGGATTACACTTGACAACAATGTTCAATCATTAACGGCAACACACAGTGGAATAAGCACAGCAATTCCAAATACACAAATCAGTTACAGGGTATATGCAGTCAATACAATTGGACAAAGCCCTGCAAGTAACGTTGAACAGGTTTGGACATTACCAACTGCACCAACAGGAGTTACAGTAACAGCAACATCTGATACCGAGATTGATGTAACATGGACAACAATTGCTGGACTAACATACAAACTTGAACATAGCACTGACAACGTAACCTATGGTACGGAAGCTGATCCTGCAACAACACCATATTCCGATACAGGATTGACACTTGGCAGTTTACATTATTACAAAGTCTACGCAGTTAATCCATCTGGAACAAGCCCAGCTTCAACAGCAGTTTCTGCTACAACATTCTACTATCCAACACCACCATTGAACGTGGTAGTTAACAGTGGTACAACATTACTTGATGCTACAATTAGTTGGACAGCACCAGCCGATAATGGCGGAACTGCAATAACTGAATATAAGGTTGAAAGAAGTATTACATCTGCATCTTCAGGATTTAACCCAATTACAACAACAACATCATTAACTTATGATGACACAGGACTTGGTCAACAGACACAATATTGGTACAGGGTACTTGCTGTGAACTCGGTGGGTGCTGATACAACGAACGGTTATTCAACCGTTGTAACCTATACAACACCAACACCACCAAGTAGTCCAAGTAATCTATCGGTCTTACCTTTAGGCATTAACAATAATGCTGCTAAACTAGACTGGCAGGCACCATCCAACACAGGCTCACACCCAATTGCTGGCTATAAAATTGAAAGAAACGTGAATAGTGGTGGCTGGTCTACTGCAGTTGAAACTACAAACGCATTAACATCGATTACTGATACAAACCTAGCAGTTGGAAATGTATATGATTATAGGGTATTTGCAATCACTTCAGCAGGATATAGTGCAAACCCAACAAACACACACTCAATTGAAATGCTTGATATAACTTTCACAATAACTGCTGGTGCAATAGGTGGAAACACAGTTGAGATTATTCCAACCTTAACACTCAATGCAGGCGATCCATTACCAACAATAACAAAGATAAGGATATACGAAAATGGTGCCTTTGCTCAAAGCCAAGACTTGAGTGAGATGTTTACCAATACAGGAACATTCTGGACTGGTACATATTATGAATATCCAACAGCAGAATCCAGCTACTTTGCAATCGCCACAATTGAAAGTGCATCAGTAGCCACAACACAATGGACATCAAACACTGTAACCGTAACACCAGTAGCACCATTCGGTGGCGATTTGGAATTTGAAGAAACAAGAGATGATACTACCAATTGGTCAGAATCAGAACTTTACCTATCAATCCAACCAGCAGGCTCCGACGTTCTTATCAAATATCAGCCTGAAGGCAATGTAATAATTAATGCCGAAACTGGATTATGTACCGCAAACTGTCCAATCATTACTGGCTATCAAAGTGTAACACAGTCAGTAAATGCAACAAGAGGTGATGGAACTCACGGTGACGCTGGACTTTCACTTGACCCAAACAAGAATTATTATGTCAGCATCTATGTTCAACCAACATTTGACGTAACATATGGAACAAATGACGGTGATCCAGTAACCATAACTTGTGACGTGAATTCATCGGCAAACTGTCAAACAGGTGACGCACCAAAAGGCTACCCATCTAACATTGCTTTGGTATCAACAAAATCCATATACGCTGATCCAACAGTCGGTATTGATTATTTGGGTAACTTGTTTGGACTTCCACTTGTATTCATATTCGTAATCGGCTTGGCTGCAGTATTCACAGGTAAATCAGCCCAAATGGGAATAATATTCATTGCCGCCACATTAGGAATAATGGGCTATCTTGGCTACATTAGCTTCGACTTTGATACTGAGAATATGAGCAATGAGATAACTTGGACATTGATAATCATCGTTGCGATACTTGGTGCGTTCGCTGGAAAGAGGTGGAGCTAGATGGGTAAAAAGAGAAAGAAAAATAAAGAATCAGCATATTGGAAATACCCTGCCGTCAAGGACTACCAATTAGAATACAATAAATTGTATTATCTTGCCAATAGAGAGAAAATAATTGCCGAACAAAAGAAAAGAAATAAAGAGAATGAGTCTCTCATACGAAAATACCAAGCAATGTATTACATGGATAACAGGGATAGATTGTTAGATAACGCTAAAAAAAGGAATAAAAAGAAATAGGTATGAATTTTATCTTTTTATATACGAAATAGATCCGATCAGATAATCTATGGTTGTACCAAAAATTGCCATGCGATATTTTGCATCAGGTGTCGCAATAATCAAGGGTGGAGATAGACAATTAAAATTTGTCAAGATAAGGAAATATAATAACAAATACTTTTGTGTTAATGGCTCTGGCATATACGAATTAGACGACCAATATGAGTACCGTTATTACAAGACAGGAGTTTATTTTTATAATTTCAATAATAGTAAACCACTCTCACTTAGCGGTATGCAAGAAGTGGATGAGAAATTACGCTCAGTTGGTGATGCTACATTATTCAACAGGGACAGACACGTTGAAGCCATGAGAGCGATCAATCCTGATATTGCACCAGATCCATTGGAAATGCCACCAGATCGAACGGAGGAAATGTCGCCTGAAACTAGACGTT
>ENA-UPTF01001306-UPTF01001306.1-marine-metagenome-genome-assembly--contig:-NODE-1306-length-15897-cov-3.347851_pt1 | contig 15897 bp, 17 predicted proteins | sample MGYA00238166_ERZ767019 | MGnify/ENA primary metagenome ERZ767019 (study PRJEB28930, sample SAMN06266391) | marine metagenome | isolation source: Sea water from 250 m depth | place: Atlantic Ocean...
TACTTTCTGTTTTAACAATTGTTTTGCAATTTTTGTTTGCAGAATATTATAGGTTCCAGCTGAACCACAACAAATATGTCCGTCTGGTACATTTAAAATTTTATTTCCAGTTTTTTTTAATAGATCCATTGGTTGTTTATGAACTTTTTGACCATGTTGCATAGAGCAAGCAGAATGGTATGCAATATTATACTGTTTGAGATTTTTTTCTTTTTTGAAATTAAGTTTTAAATTTTCATCAAGAAATTCTGAAATATCTTTTGATAACTCTGATATTTTTTTAGCTTTCTTTTTAAGTTCTTTATCGTCTCTAAATATGAATCCATAATCTTTTAAAGTAGTGCCACATCCAGATGTATTAGAAATAATAGCATCTAATCCGTTTTTTAAATATTCGTCATACCATAATTCAATATTTTTTTTAAAACTCTCTTTTGCAAGATCTTCTTTGCCAAGATGATGATTTAAAGATCCGCAACATTCTATTTCTGGCATTGTAATTACTTCAACTCCATGTCTAGTTAATAATCTAATAGTAGATTCATTAATTTGTGGTGAAACAACTCTTTGAACGCACCCAATTAATAAAGCAACTCTTGCGGTTGGTCTTTTTCTTTCAGCTTTATAAATATTCTGAGATCTTAATGTCTTTCCATATATTTTTTTAGGAACCAGATCTAACATGTTTCTTAGGTTTTCTGGCATTAAAAATTTAAAAATTTTTCCAAACTTTGAGAATAAAATTAAAAATTTAAAAATATTAGGTTTTGGTAAAGTTCTTGAGAGAAAGTCTCTAAATGTTCTTTCTGAAAATGATCTTTTGTATTTTTTCTCTATGTAATTTCTACCGTGATCAATTAAGTGCATGTAATTAACTCCTGAAGGACAAGTAGTCATACAAGCATAACATGAGAGACATTTATCAATATGTGACACCACTTTTTTAGTTGGAGTTTTTTTCTTTTCTATCATTTCTTTTATTAAATATATTCTTCCTCTTGGACTATCCAATTCATCTCCCAAAAGATTAAAGGTTGGACATGTTGCGTTGCACATGCCGCAATGAACACATTTTCTTAAAATTTTTTCTGTAGATTTGTTATCTTTATCCTTTAATTGATCTTCTGAAAAATTCGTTTGCATTTATATTCCTGTATACATTTTACCTGGATTAAAAATTCTTTTTGGGTCAAAACTTTTTTTTAAATTTTGTGAAATCTTAAATTTAATTGGATCAATAGTAAATATTTCGGAGGAAGATTTAAGATTTTCTGGAGATCTAATTACCGTTAAATACCCCCCTACATCTAAAACTCTTCTTCTAATTTGATCAATTTTTTGATTGGACAAGTAGTCTAATTCTAACCAAATTAATGAGCCACCCCAATCGATAAAATAGGTCGGGTGAAAGGTTTTTAGTCTATTTATTAAATTTATTGTTTCTGATGCAGGGACTATAGACCTTAGAATATTTTTTTGATTTTTCGAAAAAACTTTAAGACTCCTTGTATCTTCCCAAAAAATTTCTGACTGAATACTATCCAAAACTGTGATGTTTTTATCTATTAAAGACAAGTTTTCGATAAGATTATTTATTCTTTGTTCTGTTGAAGTTTTTGTGCCCTCGACTCTTATAGCGGTTATTGAACCAGGATGAGTGAGATCGTTAAATACGAAATTACTTCTCAAGCTAGCCGGATAAAATACTACACCTGATGGATCATTTGATGAAGCTATGGCAGATCCCATGATGCCCAGAGAATGTTCTAATGCCAGGCCGCTAACGATTATAGTTTTTGTATCAGTTTGTAGCGGTAGAACTTTTAAAGTAATTTCACTTAATATCAAAAGAGTCCCAAAAGAACCTGTAACTAATTTAGATAGGTCATATCCTGTTACATTTTTTACAACAGTTCCTCCTGATTTAATTTTTTCACCTTTTCCATTATATCCTTTAAAACCAAGAATATGATCCCTTGCGCTACCAACTTTAAATCTTCTAGCTCCAGAAAAATTGCATGACAAAGTCCCACCTATGGTTCCTTCGTTTGAATCTTTTTTAAATAGTTCAGAAAAATTTATAGGTTCAAAAGCTAAGTGTTGATTATTCTTTTTTAATTCATCTTGTACAGTTTTAACTGGCGTTCCAGCTTTAACTGTTATGTAAAGTTCCTCAGGTTTATATTCTACAATCCCTGAAATATTAGACATATCAAGAATTTTTGCACATTGAAGTTTTTTTCCTATTTGATTTTTTGTTCCTGCTCCCACTATTTCAATTGGCAAATCTTTTTTATAGCAATATTTTATTATCTCCTGAAGATCATTCTCATTATTAGGTTTTAATATATCTGAATTAAAATCTAGGGATGTCTGAGAATTTTGATTTATCTCTTCCATGAATGTGTAACCTTCCTTCCTCAGCACATTTTCTTAAAATGGGATATACTTTCCCTGGATTTAATAAAGAGCTTGGGTCCAATGAATTTTTTATACTGATTTGTTGCTGAATATCCTCATTGTTAAACATCTCACACATTAATTCACGTTTTTCTACACCTATACCGTGCTCTCCAGATAAAACTCCACCAAATTTCACACATAATTTTAAAATATCTGCACCAAACTTTTCTGTTTTTTCCAATGATTTTTTGTCATTGGCGTCAAACATAATAATTGGATGTAAATTTCCATCGCCTGCGTGAAATGCATTAGCTACAGGCAATTTATATTTTTTTGATAGTTTTGTGATTTCTCTTAAAACTTTAGCTAGTTTGCCCCTAGGAATAGTTCCGTCCACACAATAGTAATCCGGTGCCATTTCTCCACAAGCTGGAAAAGCTGCTTTTCTTCCCGACCAAAATTTTAATCTCTCTTCATCTGATCTGCTTATTTTCATACTTGAGCATCTATTTTGTTTTGCAATTTCAGCCACTCTATCAATTAATTCATTAACCTCTGATTTTGTTCCATCTAATTCAACGATTAACATTCCTGCTGCATCCAAGGGATAACCGGCTTTAGAAAAATTATTAGTTGCTTGAAGCAAGACTTTGTCCATCATTTCCATGCCGGAAGGAATTATTCCTTCTGAGATAATTCTCGTAACACAATTTCCTCCATCCTCTATAGTTGGAAAACCAAGGAGAATGGCTTTGACTGTATCAGGTTTTTTTAAAATTTTTACAGTAACCTCGGTAATTACACATAACAAACCTTCAGATCCAGTTATCAATCCAAGCAAATCATAACCAGGGGAATCAAAAACCTTTCCTCCAACTTTTGTTATGGTTCCGTCCATTAAAACCACCTCTATCCCAAGAATATTATTAGTTGTTGTTCCATATTTTAATGAGTGAACTCCTCCCGAATTTTCAGCAACATTGCCTCCTATTGAACAAGCTATTTGGCTTGAAGGATCTGGAGCATAATAAAAACCCTTATCTTGAACAGCATGTGTTATAGCAAGATTTGTTACGCCTGGTTGAGCCACAACACATCTGTTTTTATAATCTTTTTCTAATATTTTATTAAATTTTCCAAGACCTAATAAGACACAATCTGCCAAAGGTAGAGCGCTTCCAGCCAAACCAGTGCCGGCGCCTCTTGGTACAACTTTTATTTTTTTCTTATTACAATAGGATAAAATCTTACTTACCTCTTGGGTAGTCTCTGGCAAAACTACGAGCATTGGTGTTTGTTTATAAGCTGTTAAACCATCTGTTTCATATGGTTTTAATTCTTCACGCTCAGATAAAACATTCTTGCTCTTTGTAAAAGAACAAATGTCTTTTGCTATTTGGTCTTTATCCTTTAAAATTTTTCTATCAACTTTAGGCATTTTTAAGGTAGTCATAATTTATTTTAGTCTATAATCTAAAAATACTCTGGTCAAAAAATTATATGACCAAAATGGACTGATAAATTTGATTTTTACTAAAGAATCTTTTTAATTTTATCTAATGCCTGAGAAATATTGTCTCTAGAGGCTGCAAAACTAAATCTTACATAATCTTCTGCAAATTTTCCAAAAGCAGTGCCTGGAACAATTGCAACTCCAGCTTCATGCAAACATTTTTTGGTAAATTCAATGCCCGACATTCCTGTGCCTTTTATATTTGGAAAAACATAAAATGCTCCACCTGGTAAACTACATTCAACTCCCTTCAAACTGTTAAGACCTTCATGTATAATTTTTCTTCTGGATGAAAACCTTTCCATCATATCAGTTAAAGGTTTTTCTTCACCATCAAGAGCTGCTATTCCGCCAAACTGAATTGCAGCATTTACACAAGAATGATTGTTTATGCAAAATTTTATTACATGTTCAACAAATTTTTTTGGCCAGACACTCCAACCCAACCTCCATCCGGTCATAGAATAGGTTTTGCTCCAACCATTCAAAACAATTAATCTTTCGTACAAATCCGGGTAATTAAAAAAAGTTGCCATAGGTTTTTTATCAAAAATTAATCTGTCATAAATTTCATCGCTTAAAATAGCAACATGTGGATGTTTTTTTAATCCTTCTGCTAATTTGTCGATTACTTTTTTTTCTGTAAAACTTCCCATGGGATTTGTGGGATTATTTAAAATTAATAATCTTGTCTTGCTATTTATTAAAGAAAGTATTTTTTCTGGATTTAAAATAAAATTTTTACTTTCAAGTAAATTAATAGGGACAGCTTTAGCTCCCGTATAATTGATCATAGATTCGTATATAGGAAATCCAGGATCCGGATAAATAATTTCAGAACCGGGTTCCCCGAACAAGCTAATTGCATAATACATTGTGGGTTTTCCACCTGGCATGATTACTATACGTTCTGGATCAATTTTTGCATTATAGAGTTTTTCTATTTTTCTGCTTACTGCTTCTCTACATTCGGGTATTCCGTTGGGAAGTACGTAGCCATGATGACCATCTTTTAAAGCTTTAACTGTTGCGTCCACAATATGATTGGGAGTTTTAAAATCAGGCTGCCCCAAACTTAAATGAATTATTTTTTTTCCTTGTTTCTCAAGTTTTTTGGCTTCTGCTAAAACTTTAAAGGCAGTTTCTGTGCCAAGTTTAGATAAATTTTTTGCTAGTTTCATTTTCTGTAGACAATTTTTGACCTATTAAGTTCTTTCACAGATCTACAGCCCATTAATATCATATCGCGTTCGATTTCATCATGCATTTTTTGCAATATGGATTCGACTCCTCTTTGCCCTCCAGCGCCTAAAGCAAACAAATATCCTTTACCAAAACTACAGGCTTTCGCTCCAAGTGCTAATGCTTTTAAAACATGAGTTCCTCTTCTGACTCCGCCATCCAAAATTACTTCTATTTTATCACCAACCGCATCAACTATATCTGCTAATTGATCGAAAGGTGCTCTAGAACCGTCCAGCTGCCTTCCGCCGTGATTTGAAATCATTACTGCACTACAGCCAATATCAATTGCTCTCTTTGCATCTTCAACTGACATGACACCTTTAAGGGCAAATGGTTTTTTCCATTTCTTTACACAATACTCTGCATCTTTCCAGCTCATTGAACGATCAAACTGTTCATTAATGTAACCCATAACTGATCTATCAATACTACTTCCTTTGTCTGTCATGTGTACAATATTTGCTAGTTTGAATTTTTCACGAAATAGATAGTTAAAACTCCATTCAGGATGCAAAGCAAAACTTAATAAACTTTTTAATGTTAATCTAGGGGGGGTGCTAAATCCTGTTCTATGATCTCGTTCTCGATTGCCAGCTACTAAGGTATCCACTGTTAAGCACATCGCATCAAAATTAGCATGTTCACATCTTTCAATTAAATTATCGGTAAGACCTCTATCTTTATGTATGTAAAGCTGAAATAATTTTGGACCTTTGGTTAAATTTCCAATTTCTTCAATACTAGTTGTTGCCATGGTTGATATACCAAACATGGTACCCATTTTCTCTGCAGCTTTTGCTGTAGCTCGTTCTCCTTGATGGTGATAAAGACGGTTCATAGAAGTTGCTGAAAGAAATAATGGAAAATCAATTTTTTTTCCAAAAACAGTCGTTGATAAATCTATGTTATTTACACCTGCTAAAACATTTGGAATTAAATCACAATCGTTGAAAGATTCAGTATTTCTTCTAAGAGTCGTTTCGTCATCTGATCCCCCATCAATATAATGAAAAATTGGAGAAGGTAATTTCTTTTTTGCTAGTTTTCTAAAATCATCAAAGTTGTAGCAATTTTTAAGATTCATTGAGATTTTTAATGAGTCTAAAATCTTTTTAAGAAATTAAACATATAGCTATTTGCTCCAGGATTTTTATCTCCTAGGCTAGCATTGGATACGTGGTTGTAGGACATTCCTAAATTTGTGCCTTCACTAAGATCAAGTGATAATTGAACCTCACTTTTAAATTCTAGCGGATGACCTAGATCTTTACCATCACCCTGTCTGTACCAACCGGGTGTAAAACTTGGTGTAATATTTAATGCTCCCAACGAGTAATTTGCTTCTATGCCTGTATAAACATATGTTGCACTATCTGCTGTTATCATTGCTCCAGTTACTGGAGAAATTCTTCCAAAAATAGTGTCCCTATATAAGTTGTCATTTTGATGTTCAATTCCATAAATGGTGGCTCTTTTGCCATCATCACTAAAATCAAACATTCCGGTATAAAAATTTATGCCTGATCCTTTCTCGTCAGCAAAAGAGAAACTATTAAAAAATGAACACAAGATTATATTAATTGCTAAAAATTTAAATCTCATTTTTTAAAAAATACAATTTAAATTTCAAAAAGTATATAGCTTATTATTTCTTTTCTATTAACGTTTTTTTAATCATTAAATAGAGAATTGCACCACCCAATACAAATAGTAGATATGGTAAAAACCATAAAATATAACTATTGTTTTTCAACGGCGGATTAAACAAAATCCAATCGCCATATTTTTCTGATAAAAATTTGTATATTTCCTTCTCAGTCAAGCCCTCTTGAATTTTATCATCGACAACACTTCTAATAATTTTTGCAAAATCTGAATTTGAGTCCGATATTGTCTGTCCCTGACAGACCAAACATCTAAGATTTTTTAAAATTTTATCTTTTGTATTTACCTCCGCAACAAGTTTTGTGCTTATGAAAATTAATATTAATATGAGAAATATTTTCTTCATTGCTTAACTATTTTTTTTATTTCGTTTACATCTTTAATATCCAAAGGTCCTATATACTTTTTTAAAATTTCTAGATCTTGGTTTACAAGAATTGTTTCTGGAATACCATATACACCAAAATTAACAGATTGCTTGCCCTTAGGATCCTTTATCAAAATAAAAAAGGGATCTCCCATTTCTTGTAAAAATTCTTTTGCTTGAGTTTTATTATCTTTAAAATTAACTCCAATAATCTTTAAGTTTTTATTTTTACTTAATTTTATTAAGTTTTTATGTTCTTTCCTGCATGGGGCACACCAGGACGCCCAAAAATTAAATAAGGTAAATTTATAATTTGAAATTTCTTTTGTGTTAAATGTTTTATTGTTGTTAAAAAGAGTTAATTCTACTTTATCAATTTTTTGTCCAACCATATCTTCTGTATTATAAATCTTCTTGTTATCAAGACTTAAATAAAAAGTGGTAAAAATAAATATAAGAAAAATACAGATTATGATTAGATGTATCTTTTTCATATTTCTTTTTTCCTGTTAAAAAAATTTAGTATTCCTCCAAGCGAAATAAGTAAGACGGAAAACCATATAAAGTTCATAAAAGGTTTTTTCTGAAATTTTATATTAAAAATATCACTATCCGATATGTTGCTCATTGTTAAGTACGTATCTGAAAATAAATTTGAATTTATAGATGCCTCATAGGTTATCGTTTTGGGTTGATTATAAATTCTTATTTCTGGTCGTAGATTTTCTTTGATTAATTTTTTTTTATTTAAAATTTCAAAATATCCAATAACAGATTTATAGTTATTGCCTGATGAGGTCTCTAAATTTTCAAATTTAATAACATAATTTTTAATATCTTTTTTTTCTCCCATCCTAACATTAAAATTACTTTCCACAGAAAATATATGATTAATTGATATGAAAAAAATTAAAAGCCCAAAACCAAAATGTGAGGTAATTCTTGATAAATTAATATTTCTGTTTTTTAAATTTTCATAAAAATCAAAAATAGTTTGAATAATTAAATATATTGAAAATAATAATATCAAATTAATTAGCAAATTATTTTCTTTTATTACAAAAAAAATAATCAAAAATAAAAATACCGATAAAAACAAAATTATATCAAAAAATTTTTTAGTTTCTGATGAAACCCATTTGTGTTTGGGTCCGGAAGTCATTAAAAATAATAACGGAATTAAAAATGGTGTTAAAATAAAATTATAGTATGGTGGTCCAACAGATATTTTCTCCCCACTTAAGGTATCAAGGAAAACTGGATATAATGTTCCGATTAACACAACTGCTAGAAAAAAAATCATAAACCAATTATTAATTAAAATAAAAAATTCTTTTGAAAATATCCTATAATTTTTTTTTTCTGATGGAGCATATTTAAAAAAGATAAATATTGATGAAAACACCATTAGCACCAAAAATGTGAGGATGAATAATCCTCTTGAAGGATCGTTTGCAAATGTATGTACGGAATTTAAAATTCCTGATCTAACTAAAAAAGTTCCAACCACGCTCATCGTAAAAGTTAAAATACTCAAAATTATTACCCAGGAATAAAGACCCATCCTTCTTTCCAGAACTAAAACGGAATGAAGTAAAGCGGTCATTAAAAACCATGGCATCAAGGAAGAATTTTCTACTGGATCCCAGAACCAATACCCTCCCCAACCCAATTCATAATATGCCCAAATTGATCCCACAAGAATCCCGATAGTCTGGAAAAACCATGAAATCGAGATCCAAGGCTTTAAAGTTATAGCGAGAGACTTAGCTTCTACTTTAGAAATTAGAGCTGCTAAAGCTGCAGAAAAATAAATTGAAGATCCAACAAAACCAACATAGAGCAAAGGGGGGTGTATTGCTAAAGCTGGATCTTGTAAAATTGGATTTAAACCTAAACCTTCATTGGGAACTGGAAATACTGGAGAAAATGGATTTGAATTAGTTAAAAGGAAAATAAAAAATATTGAAATTAATAAATTTTGAAAAATTAGTGTAAAAATTTTGAAATTTTTATTTTTATTTTTATTCAAAATTAGAAATAAAAAAGAAAATATTACAAGTATATTTATCCACAATAATAAGCTACCTTCGTGATTCCCCCAGGTTCCTGAAATCTTATAAAATAATGGTTTTGTGGTATGAGAATTTTCATAAACATTAATCATAGAAAAATCTGAAAATATATAGCCAGTCAATAAAATTAAAAAACTTAATAAAGAAAAAATTAATTGAACTAATGAAAATTTATATATTTTTTTTGGAATTTTATCGCCAGAGACCTTTAGCTCAACAAAAGAAAGATGAATCAAGAATAAAGATGCTAGCAATGATATGCTTGAAAAAATTATGCCAAGATTACTTAGCATTTTTTTCTAAACTTTCTTTGATTTTTGGAGGCATATAATTTTCATCATGTTTCGCCAAAATTCTTTTGGCCAAAAAAAACTTTTTATCCTGCAACCTTCCCTCTGCAACTACTCCTTTGCCTTCAGCAAAAAGAGCGGGAACTGTGCCTTCATAACTAACAATTATTTCATTTTTGTAATCTGTAATAATAAATTTAATCTCGTTTTCATTTGTTTTGATTGATCCATTTTTAACCATCCCACCTATTTTAATTTTATCACCAAAAACTATTTCATTGCTTTCTCCTATATCTGAGGGGGAATAAAAATATAGAACGTTGTCTTCTAATGTTTTTAAAATAAAGATAATTATTAAAATGCTTAATACAGATATTGCTATGAAGATTGATAATCTATTTTTTGTCTTAATATTAAGCATTTCAAAAATGCTAAATTAGGTTCTTGAGTGTGAAACTAAAATTTCTTTTGCGATTTTTTGTTTTTTAATATCTTTAAGTTGTTGTTGAGAAAGGCTTTGAGTTTCCTTTATAAAATCTTTTTCAAGCTTTTTTAAAGTTTTTCTTGTTTTTAAAAATAAAAATAAACAGACTAAGAAGGTTAATAAGAAAGATGACCAGACATAAATTCCGTAACCATTCATTAAAAAAACATTTAAATTCATAACTTTTTTAAACCTCTCTTTTTCACTCTAATTGTTTCTATCCTATATTTCATTAGAAAAATTAACGCAGTATACAGCAAAAACCCAAATAACATGATTCCAAGCGGTATTAACATGGAAAAATGGACTGTTGTTTCACCAACTAAATTAATACTTGAGGGCTGGTGAAGTGTAGACCACCAATTTACAGAGTACTTAATTATTATAAGGTTTATTAATCCCAAAACAGAAATTGAAGCGCAAATTTTAGAAGACTTCTGAGGGTTGGTAATGAACTTATAAGAAAAAATAAAAATTATATAAAAGAACATTAAAATTAGCATCGAGGTCAATCTTGCATCCCAAGCCCACCATGTTCCCCAGGTTGGTTGTCCCCAGAGTGATCCGGTAAAAATAGATATAAAATTAAAGGTTAATCCTATCGGGGCAAGACTTTTATAAATTAAGCTTATACTTTTAATTTTAAAGATAAAATTAAGAATACAAAAAAAACTAATTAAGGCAAAACATAACAAAGATATCCACGCAGATGGAACATGTACATACATGATTCTTGCGACATCTCCCTGGATATAATCTTTTGGTGAAACAAATAATGAAAAAATAATTCCAATTACGATTATAGGTATAATAAAAATCTTTATAAAATTAAGAATCTTTCCAGTTAAATGGAAAATATAACTAGGATTTAAGAATTTAATCATAGTCTCATTTAACTGATTTTGAACGAACTTTGAATGAGTTATTTTGTTTGGCCTAGTTGAAAATTGAGAGGGAGATAAAGGAAGTAAGTGAATTTCCAACTAGACACTAACCTGAAAAGGCTATTATTCATTTTAGCCGGAGTTTTGTATTAAATTTGTTAAATTTGTGGCAGCCTATTAAAAAATCACTAATTTGATGGCTTGTAGTAACCAGAGCCTCTTTTTTCAGAAAAAACTTCATTAACCAAAGGATGTCGAATTGGTTCTTTAGAGTTGTCTACAATTAGATTTTGTTCTGAAACGTAGGCTTCATAAGTAATTTCGTTGTTCTCTGCAAGCAAGTGATAAAAAGGCTGATCTTTTCTAGGTCGAACATCTTTGGGTATAGATTCGTACCATTCCTCTGAATTATTAAATTCAAAATCTACATCATAAATTACACCTCTAAAATTAAAGTGTTTGTGTTTAACTACATCGCCAATTGAAAATTTAGCTTTTTTCGAATCCATATATAACTAAAGATAATAATATTTGTCATAAAATCAATAAAAAAATACAAATTAAAATTTTTTTATGATAACCTTTGAGTGTGAATAAATCTTTGGTTAAATTTATTACGGATTTTGGCCCATTACTAATTTTCTTTACAGTATACTACAAGAACGATAAAAATTTAATAGAAGCAATTCCTGTACTAGTCGTAGCAACATTAATCGCCGTAATCATTGTTTATGTTTTAGAAAAAAAAATACCCTATCTTCCTCTTGTTGGCGCAATACTAGTGGCCCTCTTTGGAGGATTAACTATTTTTTTTGAAAATCCAATATTCATATATTTAAAACCCACTGTAATTAACATTATTTTTGCAGTTGTATTAATAGGAGGAAAAATACTGCTGAATAAAAATCTCCTTAAAATTTTTTTTAGAGGTTCTATCGCCCTAGAAGAGATTGGCTGGAACAAACTTATTTATAGATGGTCAGCTTTCTTTATTTTTTTAGCTATCCTTAATGAGATTATGTGGAGAACACAAACTGAAGAAGTTTGGGTAAATTTTAAAGTTTGGGGAATATTGCCATTGACTTTTGTATTCACTGCTTTTCAAATACCATTAATAAAAAAGTACAAAAAAAATGAAGAGTAAATTAAAATTAGTAGTAAATAATAGATTTCATAAAAAAGAAAAATTTTTTATTAAAAAAGAGCTTCAATCTATACTCGATCTATATGCAAGGAAAGTTTCTTCGGGAGACTGGAAAGACTATGGTCTTTCAATAAATAAAAAAGAAATAACATTTGATATTTACCAAAGAGCATCTGAAACTCCTATTTACAGAATATCAAAAAACTTAAATCCAAATAAAAAAACAGAAAAATTTTATATTTTAGATAAAGCCGGAAAAATAATAAAAAAATCAGAAAATCTTGATAATTTGATTAACAGAATTGAGTGGACAAAACTAAAATTGGTAAGATAACCTATCTATCTTCTTTGGCCGAAAAGCCTCAAAAGCATTATAAATAGATTTATAAAATCTAGGTACAAAGTTAAAGCTCCCATAACAGCTTTTTTTCCCAAAATTTCACTGTCATCGCTCGCAAGATACATATTCTTAATTTTTTGAGTATCATAAGCTGTAAGCCCAACAAAAATCAGAACTCCTAAAACTGAAATCACAAAATACATCATGCTAGATTTCATAAAAATATTGACTATGGATGCGATTATAATTCCAATTAACCCCATCATTAAAAATGATCCAAATTTAGTTAAATCTCTTTTTGTAGTGTAGCCATAAATACTCATTGCACCGAATGTTCCTGCGGTAATAAAAAATACACGAGTTATACTTGCTCCAGTATAAACTAAAAATATTGATGCAAGAGAAGCGCCCATAAGTGCTGCGAAAATCCAAAATGTTGTTTGTGCCTTGGTTGCGCTCATTTTTCTAATTCCAAAGCTCATATAAATAACTATTCCTAATGGAGCTAGCATTACAACCCACATCAAAGGAGATGTAAATAAAGCTTGGCCAATACCAGTTAACCCAGTAATTCCAGATGACGTTATTTGGATATCATAACCTCCAGATAATCTAAATAGTAACAACGAGATAACACCGGTAAGAAAAACACCAGAAGCCATGTAATTATAAACTTTAAGCATGTAACTTCTCAAGCCCTGATCAATTACATGCGTATCAGCTACAGATGATTTTGCTTTGATATTTTGTCGATTAAACTCCATCATCGAAATATAATCATTTTTTTTATGTTTGCAATGGTACATATATCACCTAAAAATATTGCATTTTTATGAAATTTAAAAAATTGGGAAATACTAATCTAGATGTAAGTCTTATCTGTTTGGGGACTATGACTTATGGAGAACAAAATACTCAAGAAGAAGGTTTTGAACAAATGGACTATGCTGTAGAGAATGGCATAAATTTTTTTGATACATCTGAGCTTTATGCAATACCCCCCAAAGACAAAACTTACGGGAAGACAGAAGAAATAATCGGCAATTGGTTTCAGAAAAGAAAGAATAGAAAAAAAATTATTCTAGCAAGCAAAATAGCCGGACCAGGGCTTAAATGGATTAGAGGAGGAGGAGATCAATTTTCACCCAAAAGTATCGAAGAAGCTCTGAATAATAGTCTTAAGAGATTAAAAACGGACTATATAGATTTATACCAATTACATTGGCCAGAAAGAAATACAAATTACTTTGGAGAGTTAAATTATGAGCATAACAAGAATGAAAAAAAATGGAACAAATTTGATAGCATCTTGAAAACTTTAAAAAAATTTATTGATCAAGGTAAAATTGGATATATTGGTCTATCAAATGAAACTCCGTGGGGATTCTCAAAATTTTTACAAATTGCCCAAGAACAAAAATTACCAAGGATAGTTTCGGTTCAAAATCCTTACAACTTAGTAAATAGAACTTATGAAGTAGGCATGTCTGAAATTTCAATGAGAGAAAAAGCCGGATTATTAGCATATTCACCTTTAGCAGCAGGTTACTTAACAGGAAAGTATAGAAACAACCAAATGCCAAAAAACTCTAGAATGGATTTATTTTATGATAATTATCCAAGATACCATAACGAAAGAACTTATAAGGCTGTTGATGAGTATTTTAATATTGCCGAAAAACATAAAGTTTCTTTAACACAGCTCTCCCAGGCTTTTGTGAATTCAAGAGATTTTGTAACAAGCAATATAATAGGGGCCACAACAATGAAGCAGCTCAAAGAAAACATTGATAGTATTAACATTTCTCTAAACCAAAAGATTATAGATGAAATAAACTTAATTCATGAAAACATTCCTAATCCTGCTCCTTAGGTTAAAGAACTATTGAAAAGATAATAAATTTGTATAGATTGCATGGATCAATCGAAATAAAAAAATGATTAGAAGAGTTTTGTTTATTTGTATACTTTTTACTGGATTTTTATCCTCAACAATGTTTGCTGGGGAACCTAAAAGTATTGGGAAACACAAAAACTGGGAAGCTTTTGTTTATACTGATGGTAAAGGAAAAGTTTGTTTTGCCCAAACTATACCATTAGAGAGAGCTCCAAAAAATTTTAAAAGAGAAGCTTCAAGATTATTTGTCACTTTTAGAAAATCTGAAAATATAAAAAATGAAATTAGTGTTACAAGTGGTCACGAATATAAATCTTCTTCTGTAATGGCAAAAACTGGAAAAAATGAATTTTCACTTTTTTCTCAAGGCAATTTTGCTTGGTTGATAGATGGTGAAGAAGAATATAATTTAATTAAAACAATGAAAAAAGCATCTAAGTTATCTGTAAACGCAGTAGCAAAAAATGGCAGTCAAACAAAAGATCTTTATTCCATGATGGGTTTTACAAAAGCCTATAATGCCGCAAGAAAAAGTTGTGCCTAAAAGTAAAAAAGCAAATAAAAAAAAAAATAAAATTGTTCTAGCTTATTCCGGGGGGTTAGATACTTCTATTATTCTTAAATGGCTTCAGGAAAATTATAATTCTGAAGTAATTGCTTACACCGCAGATATCGGGCAAGGAATGGATAAAAGTAAAGTTATTAAAAATGCAAAAAGATTAGGTGTTAAAAATATTATTATTGAAGATTTAAAAAATATCTTTGTTAAAGATTATGTTTACCCCATGATAAGAGGACATGCCTTATATGAAGGAACCTACTTATTGGGCACTTCTATAGCTAGACCTTTAATTGCAAAAAGACAAATTGCTATTGCAAAAAAATTTAAAGCATTCGCAGTTTCACATGGCTCAACAGGCAAAGGAAATGATCAAGTTAGATTTGAACTTGGATATTATTATTTTGGACCAAAAATAAAAGTCATCGCTCCATGGAGAATTTGGAAATTAAAATCAAGAACTGATTTAATTAAATATGCAAAAAAAAATAAAATACCAATACCTAGAGACAAGAAAGGTGCACCACCTTTTTCAGTGGATGACAATCTTTACCACACTTCAACCGAAGGAAAAGTATTAGAAGATCCAAAAAAACAAGCTCCTGAATATATTTATCAAAGAACTGTATCACCAGAAAAAGCTCCTAATAAACCATCTTATGTAACTATAGGATTTAAAAAGGGAGATCCTATTTCTGTAAATAATAAAAAATTATCACCTGCAAAACTTCTTCAAAAATTAAATATCATTGCTGGAAAAAATGGAGTTGGAAGAATTGATCTAGTCGAAAATAGATTTATTGGAATAAAATCTAGAGGTGTTTATGAAACTCCAGGCGGAACTCTTTTAATGATTGCCCATAGAGCAATGGAGTCAGTAACTTTAGATAAACAAACCATGCATAAAAAAGATGAAGTAATGCCAAAATATGCAGAGCTTATTTACAATGGTTTTTGGTATTCAAAAGCTAGATTTAAATTACAAAAAATTGTTGATCTTAAAAAAAATCAAGTAAATGGATTGGTCAAAC
>ENA-UPTF01001307-UPTF01001307.1-marine-metagenome-genome-assembly--contig:-NODE-1307-length-15896-cov-3.387509_pt1 | contig 15896 bp, 13 predicted proteins | sample MGYA00238166_ERZ767019 | MGnify/ENA primary metagenome ERZ767019 (study PRJEB28930, sample SAMN06266391) | marine metagenome | isolation source: Sea water from 250 m depth | place: Atlantic Ocean...
GTTTGGTTACGAACAGGAGTACTTCCTCTGGGACACGGACACGGACCGACCGCCAGGATTTCCGATCAACGGGTATCCAGGGCCTCAAGGTCCCTACTACTGCTCGGTGGGCGCCGCAAATGCCCACGGTCGAGACTGTGTCGATGAGCACTTAGATCATTGTCTTGATGCCGGTATTAACGTTGAGGGAATCAATGCGGAAGTCGCGGCCGGGCAATGGGAATTTCAAGTGTTTGCGAAAGGCGCAAAACGTGCAGGCGATGAGACCTGGTTGGCACGGTATTTGCTTGAGCGGACGGGCGAGAGGTACGGGTATGCAATCAATTGGCATCCTAAACCCTTTGGCGACATGGACTGGAATGGGTCCGGTATGCATGCCAACTTTTCGAACGCCGCAATGCGGGAGTCTGGCGAAGAAGCAACGTTTACGAAAATCTGTGAACACTTTGGTAAGAATATCCCCCGACACATCGATGTCTATGGGGCGCACAACGAGTTGCGTTTGACCGGGGCGCACGAGACCGAGTCCATTGACACGTTCAGTTACGGCATCTCGGATCGGGGAGCATCCATCCGGATACCGGTGGGAACGATCGATGATGGGTGGAAAGGCCGCCTTGAAGATCGTCGAACGGCCTCAAACGCAGACCCCTACAAGGTTGCTGCTGCCATCATCAAAACGACAAAAGAGGCGTTGGCGTAGTCGCTCGACCGACGATCGAGTACCACCTAGCAGTCGGCAAACGCTTGCCGGACTAGCTGTCGCGAGGCGAGTGGGGTTGGCGGTCGTTTATCGGATTGGGAGTGCTCGACCTTAGGAGTTAACCGCAATCTTATTCCCCCGAAATGGCGTTGGCAGCAAGGTTGGAGGTCCGATTGGATCCTCTCGATAATCCTGCGTGGCGTGCGTTAAAAGGCGAACAGCGCGAGTTTGGAGTCGCGGGAGCGCTTGCGGCGCGGTACCGAGCGGAAGTTTCCCCGATCGCGGCAGTAGCTGAAAGTTCCATCGAAGCGACAAATGAACTGGGTCAGTTGGTCGGCCCGGGCGAGATTGTCGCAGTCATCGAAGCCGGTCCGATTGACGCAAGCCTCTGGCAGGAATTGACAACGATTGAACTGACGCAGTGGGTGTGTGAAAAACTCGAGCCCCACGACTTAGAACTCAGGTGGATCGAACTGAGTGACGGCGATTCCGAAGACATGCAGAGCCTCGTTAAGGCCACGGATCCTGGACCCTTTGAGCGAATGACGCACCAACTTGGAGACTACGTCGGTGTTCGGGTTGAAGACCGACTTGTATCAATGGCGGGCGAACGAATCTGTTTTGACGGTCATCGTGAAGTAAGCGCTGTTTGTACCGCGGAGGGCTTTGGCGGCCGTGGCTACGCCCAGGGGCTTGTTGCCGAAATCGTCGCTCGTCAGCATCGGGTTAACTGCAGGTCGTTTTTGCATGTGCGGGTTGGCAGCCCGGCCGAGCAGATTGCTAGCCGCGTGTATGCCAAACTCGGCTATCGAGAACGAGTCCGTTATCCCATGAAAGTGTTACGTCGCTCGCATCAACGGGATCCCGCATGAGCGAATCAGAGCAAATGACGCCGGGGGTAAAGACAGAGAAAAAACTCCGAAAGGTACTTTTCTCCATCTGTACCTGGGGGTTGACCGCGGTCTGTTTTTATCTGGTGTGGGGGAAAATCGACGACGCTGCTGCTCGCGAGAACCAAGCCGCCTTCCAGTACCTTCTGGTCTTTTTTGGTCAAGCGAATTGGCTGCTTTGGTTGGCAGTCATGATCCCATACTCCGTATTCTTCTTTCTTGTAGATGCCCACGTGACCTGGCGGGTTATTCGCTGGTTTAACGTATCGGAGATCAAACTAAACGCCGTTTTACCAATCCGCGGGAGTGCTTACATCCTCTCGCTCGTTAACGAACAAGTTGGGAAAGGAGCGATGTCGCTTTACCTGTTGCGGCGACACCAGGTGCCGGGCTGGGAAGCGCTATCGAGCATGATCTTTTTGGGCATTATGGAAATTTACCAGCTACTCATTTTTTCCAGCATCGGGGTCTTGCTAGGGTTCGAACTTGTAGTGGAAGCATCGTCGATGCTTCCACTCGACGTCATTTTGCCCACGGTCTTCATCGTTGCAGCCATATACCTGCCAATACACATTGCCTATTTTCGAGGTCACTTATTAAAGAAGTTTTCGGTCCGTGATAAGGGTGTCTTTCACGCCTTGCGGCAAGGTACGCCCAGACACTATGTGTTAACCCTGTTGTTCAAAGCACCCAATTTAATCGGTGCCGTGGTGGTTTATACCGTTGCGCTAGAGCTCTTTCAGGTAGACGTCAACTTCGGTCAAATGCTCGCGTTTTTGCCCGTTATTTTTCTCGCTGCGGCGCTGCCTCTACCGTTTCACGCGGGTGCGCTGCTGCTGTGGACCGTATTGTTTCCCGAGTATCCTGAAGTTGGGGCATTCAGCCTCGTTATGCACACTTTTTTTGTCATGTTCAACGCGGTTATCGGGACCCTGTTCCTCCCCCGCGCGAACCGAGAACTCTTCGGGTGAACATTCTTTAGTACGGTCTTGGGGTGATGGTTATGACGAGCGCATTCGATCAAAGATCGAAAAGATGGTCGATGCGATAAGCAACCACCCACCGTAACTGACAATCCACAACGGTATCCAGCTTAGTCCTAGCGCGTTTTGAGTCACCGGTATCCCGGCAAGGACGAAATACGAAATGCCGTTATAGCGTCCGAGACGACTCGCCTTGAGCGGCTGTTGTTTTTGGACGCCAGAGCCAAAGATGTACTGAAGGAAAGCCAACCCGATCATCAGCGGAAGCAATGGGGTGAAAACCCCTCGGGCGGCGAGCGACGCAAGAATCACAATGACGAAAAATGCGTCGGCGCCATGGTCGATAAGTGCGCCCTGCCTAGACGCTTCTCCACGGCGGCGGGCCAAAGGGCCATCGACGAGGTCGGTTAGAACGGCGGCAAAAAATACCAATCCGGCCAGGGGCCATGATTCGGCCGCGATGCAGAAGGCCGTAATCGGCGCCATAACGATCCTTGATGCCGATAGCGCGTTTGCCAAGGTCAGCCACGTATGAGGCGGAGGTGCGTCGTTCATTTCTCGTTCGTGGCTGCTCCGGATGGGGTCGATATCGATTATCGTACGCTTCGGAAACTGGCGCGAATCGGATGAAGGATCGAATCGTCATAACAGGAGCGAATGGCCACATAGGCCAGCGGTTGATTACCAGGATGGCGTCCAACTACAGCGTCCGAGCGCTGGTGCGGTCGGACAAAGCGGCGCGATTGCTTGAACAGACCCCGGCCGACGAGGTCCGTATCGTTGATTACACGTCTGCATCGGCCATGACGCGTGCGCTTGAAGGGTGTGTTGGTGTCATTCATCTGGTCGGGATCATCCGAGAGAGTCGCGGCAGCAATTACGTTGATGCGCACGAAAATGCGACGCGGGCGTTGTATCTCGCGTCGGAAGATACGGGCGTTCGCAAGATCGTATACCTCAGCGTATTGGGCGCTTCGGTTAATTCCACGAATGCGTGTCTTGCGAGTAAAGCCAGAGCAGAACGTGTTCTCACGGAGGGCACGATCTCGTCGAGTATTCTGCGCGTTCCCATGGTTCTTGGGGTAAATGACTATGCGTCGCGCGCCCTCTTGAAGCGCGCCTCTAGCCGGCTCGCCTTTGCTTTTCGAGCGTCAAGCTTAGAACAACCCATCGATGTGGATGATGTTATTGCAGCTGTAACGGCGTGTATGGAATCAGGCGTCGAGGGCATTATGTGTCTCGCTGGCCCGGTATCGCTCAGTCGCCGAGCGTTATTTGAGCGCGCTGGTTTTCATGGCGTGTTGATTTCTCTGCCGATGTGGTTGGGCAGGTTGGTTGCTAGATGTCTGGAGTGGGCGAGTGACAATCCGCCAATGACGCGCGCGATGTTGGGCATCTTGGATCACGACGACAACATTGATACGGGCGCAATTGTCCGAAAGCTTGGGATAACGCTCACGAGCCTTGACGAAACGCTACAAAAAATCACGCTTTCGACTGATTAGTTGCCGGTTAAATCTTGCATTGATCTTCGGGGGTCGAACGCGTCGCGGACGGCTTCACCAACGAAGATCAATAAACACAGCATCACGGCCAGCGTGAAAAACCCTGTTAATCCAAGCCATGGGGCGTGCAGATTGGCTTTGCCCTGTGCCATGAGTTCGCCTAAGGAGGGAGAACCAGCTGGAAGACCAAAACCCAAGAAATCGAGTGCCGTTAACGTCGTAACCGCTCCGCTCAAAATAAACGGTAGGAATGTCAGCGTTGCCACCATCGCGTTGGGAAGTACGTGACGGACAATAATGGTTCCGTTAGAAACGCCTAAAGAACGGGCCGCTCGGACATAATCGAAATTACGTGCACGCAGAAATTCGGCGCGCACCACGCCCACGAGCGACATCCAACTGAACATCACGAGAATGCCCAACAACCAATAGACGCTTGGTTCGATGATGCTGGCCAGGATAATGAGCACAAGGAGAATGGGGAGTCCTGCCCAGATTTCGACAATCCGCTGTCCAATCAAATCCACGAGACCGCCAAAATAACCCTGAAGCGCGCCAACGGTAACGCCGATGATGGAACTAAATAGCGTCAGGAATAGGCCGAAGGCGACGGATAAACGAAATCCGTAAATTAGCCTGGCTAACGTGTCCTTCGCCCCGTCGTCAGTCCCGAGCCAATGCTGTGGTGAGGGTGACGCGGGGGCGGCACTTTCGATGTAAAGGTCAATGGTGTCGTGGCTGTATCGAATGGGTGGGTAGACGGCCCAGCCGTCATTATCGTTTATCAAAGCCTGTACGAAGGGGTCCGTGTAATCGGCTTCGATAGGTAGCTCGCCCCCAAGTTCTGTCTCCGTCACGAGTTCGAAAACAGGCCAATAGAAAGTGTCGTTGAGGTATAAAAAGATGGGCTTGTCGTTAGCTAGAAGTTCGGCGAACAGCGAGAGTCCGAACAAAGCAAGAAATACCCACAGGGCGTAATAGCCCCGCCGATTTGCTTTGAAATTCGCGATTCGTCGTTTGGCGAGCGGCGTCATTATTCTCTCGCCTCGAAATCGATTCTTGGATCCACCAGGGTGTAAACGATGTCGCCGACCAAGTGCATCACGAGCCCGATGAGGGTGAAACAAAAGACCGTTCCAAAGAGAATCGGGTAGTCGCGCTTGAGCAGGGCTTCGTAGCTAAGAAGACCCATACCGTCGAGTGAGAAGATCACTTCGATCAATACCGACCCGGTGAAGAGAATGCCTACGAAAGCCGCGGGGAAGCCGGCGATGATGATCAGCATCGCGTTTCGAAATACGTGACCGTAAAGTACGCGCCGCGCTGTGAGTCCTTTCGCTTGCGCGGTCAAGACAAACTGTTTGCTGATTTCCTCGAGGAATGAATTTTTGGTCAGCATTGTCAGCGTTGCGAAACCGCCGATTGTCAGTGACGCGATGGGCAATGCAAGGTGCCAAAAATAATCAATCCACCAGTCCCATAGGGGTAGCTCGCTCGCGTTTTCCGCATGCAGACCCCGAAGCGGGAACAGGTCGAAATAGTTCCCGCCGGCAAAAACCACGATGAGCAAAATCGCGAGAATAAACCCTGGGATAGCGTAGCCAACGAAGATAATGGTGCTTGTCCAGAAATCGAAACGAGTCCCATCTCGGGTTGATTTTGCTATGCCCAAGGGAATCGATATGCCGTAGATCAGTAATAACGACCAAAGACCAAGCGAGATCGACACGGGCATTCGTTCGACGACGAGTTCTACGACGGGCCGATCCTGGAAATAACTTGTCCCAAAATCGAGTCGTAGATAGTTCCCCAGCATTGAAATAAAGCGTTCGTGGACGGGCTTGTCAAAACCGAATTGTTTTTCGAGGTCGGCGATCAGCTCGGGGTCCAGTCCGTACGTGGCGGGATTTTGCGTCGCCGCATTCTGTTCCATCGCTTGCGACGACATCCCCGTGTCGCCTCCACCACTAATGGCGGACGTGGTGGACATTTGCCCCATCGTCGCCTTCGCGATGATCTGTTCGATGGGTCCACCCGGGGCAAACTGCACGATCGTGAAGTTAATCAGGATGACCCCGAATAGCGTCGGGATGATTAGCAGTAGGCGACGTAATACGTATTTGCCCATCGATTATCTTGTGCTATTCAATGATTCAAGCCCTTCCGCCACGCGCCGTGCCTTGTCTTCGTCCCACCACCATGCATCCAAGACCGGCACGCGTGATAGCGGTGCAGTTTCAACTTCTCCGAATTTATCCCAATGCACCAATCGGTATCCCGGTTGCGCCATTCCTGGGATGAAGTAGAAGCTCCAGAGTAGTACCCGGTCAAGGGCCCGCGTGGCCGCATATAACTCGTCTGCCGTGCGGGCTTGGATGACCTTTTCGATTAACGCATCGACGATGGGGTCTTTAATACCTGCCCAGTTGAGACTGTAGTCCTGTCCGGCGGCAAGGCTTCCGAAACGATTTCTAAGATCAAGCCCTGGCGTGTTACTGGGTATGTAGAGGTAAGCCCCGCCGTCGAAGGTGCCGGTGCGCATTCGATGCTGCCAGTGCGAGTTTTCTGGGGCAATCGCAGTGGTCGCGATTCCGATTTGATTCAAGCGAGAGATGAAAGGCATTTCTGCGCGACGCAGCATCGGTGAGACGAAAACAAAATCGATGGAGAAACGTTCGTTGGTATCCCTATGGCGGAGCTCGGCGTTGTGAAGCTCCCAACCTGCCTCCGATAGGAGTTCGAGCGCTCGAACGACGTTGTCACGGTTAGCACCAAAACCGTTCGACTCAGGCTGTTTAAAGGGCGTTGTAAATACCCGAGGCGGTAATTGGTCTCGAAATGGCTCCAACAATTCGAGTTCGGCTGGGCCGGGCAAACCGGTCTGTGCCATGGGCGAATTGTGGAAGAATGACGTGCCGTGATCGTAAAACCCAAACAGGATGACTCGATTAATCCAGCTAAAGTCGTATAGCAACCAAAGAGCCTCGCGAACCCGAATGTCCTGAAAGCGGGAACGATCCAGATTCCAAAAGATCGGCCACCAAAGCCCCCAAACGCGCGTGATGTACCGCAGATCTGCTTTGAATAGACCTGCCTTTACCGCCGGAAAGTTGTATTCCGTCGTCCATGCCTTGGAAACGGTCTCTTCGCGCGCGTCGATCACGTCGGCTTTGTGCGCTTCAAGCATGACATTTTCGTCGCGAAAATAATCAAACTTCACATGGTTCCAGTTGTAACGCCCGCGATTGACCGGCACGTCTCTTCCCCAGTAGCCCTCGACACGTTCGTATTCGAGCGACCGACCGAAGTCAACGCGCGACAGCTTGTACGGCCCACTCCCTAGCGGAGCCTCAACGGTGGTTTTCGATATGTCTCGAGACTGCCAATAATGCTTGGGTAGGATCGACAACCCTCCGTAGGCGAATGGCATGATGGGATTGATTTGTGCGTTTGCTCGGGTGACGAAGCAAAGCTCTCTTTCCCCGAACGCGTAAACACGATCGAGGTCTTGTAACGCGGTCCTCAGGGACACGGAGCCGTGTTCCTTAAAGACGCTAAAACTGAACAGAACGTCCTCTACTGTGATGGGCTCTCCGTCGTGCCAATATGCGCCGTCGCGCAGTTTGAAAGCGATCCATCGGTATTGCGGATCCACGGCGACGCCCTCTGCGAGACGCCCGTACTGGCTCGCGGGCTCGTCGATTGCGGGTTCGAGGAGCCGATCGTAGACGAGTGTCCTGGAACCGACAAAATCGTATCCGGCGGCAATTCTCCCCTTCTCAAGAATGTTGTTGAAATTATCAAAGGTTCCCATGTCAGGCAGACGTAAAAGTCCGTTCTTGGGCGCGAGCGGATTGCTGTAGCTGAAGTGCGAAAAGTCGGCTGGATACTTCAGTGGTAGGACGTAGGAGATGCCGTGCGAATAATCCGGCGACGAGCATGGGGGTTCGTCCGTCGTTGCGAATGCGGCGACGAGCAAGATCACACTGAATAAGAATGGCTTCACGTTGAACGGACCGAGGCGACGCTCCTTCTTTAAGTCAAACAATCTATCGGAGATACGAGCAGATGGGTATGAGGGTTTTGTTTTCACATCCGACCGGCAGTCGACCGGACCCTTCAGCACAAATGCTGGGTTAGCGAAGACCAACAGTTGCAGCTTGCGGCAAGGAAGCTGCTAATCTAGCTCGTTTGACAAGCGCAGGGTGGGCGTCATGGGAGTGCAGACAGAATTATTCGATTTGACTGGCCGAGTTGCGCTTTTGACAGGAGCTTCAAAAGGCATGGGACTCTCGATGGCGGAAGGACTTGCCGAACATGGTGCCAAGGTCGTTGTGTCCAGCCGTAAGCTAGATCAGTGCGAGGATGCTTGCGCTCAGATCAATGCCAAGTGTGGCGATGGCGCCGCGACGCCTATCGCGTGCAATATCGGATACAAGGAGCAACTCGAAAATTTGGTCACGGAGACCCACGGACAACTCGGGGCCATCGATATTTTGATATGCAACGCGGGGGTCAACCCCTTCTACGGGCCGATGTCAGAAATTCCCGATGAGGCCTACGACAAGATCATGAATTCCAACGTGCGATCGAACCATTGGTTATGTCAAATGGTGGCACCGGACATGGTCGCATCGGGTCGAGGGTCCATGATGATTACGTCCAGCACCGGAGCCTTTTCTGGGTCGGAAGCCTTGGGCACTTACGGGATCTCTAAGCTAGCTGATATCGCGCTAGTCCGGAATTTAGCGCTGGAATACGGGCCAAGAGGGGTTCGGGTAAACGCGATCTGTCCTGGTCTCATCCGGACAGATTTTGCTAAGGCACTCTGGGACAACCCCGAAGCAAAACGGAACGCGGAAACCACAACACCGATGCGTAGACTGGGTGAGTCCGACGACTTTAAAGGAATCGCGGTATTTCTTGCCTCGGACGCTAGCGAGTACATGACCGGTCAAGCAATCGCTGTCTGTGGTGGTACTCACATGTGGCGATAGCGCTTGGGGGTAAGTTCGTACGATGATTGGTCCGCGACCAGCCGACGCTGGGTTTCTTCGAACATCCCGAACCTGTGCGTGCTGAAGGATTCATTCTCCAAGCAAGTTACCGGGTGGAAAATCGGATTCCGGTGGTTCACCTTTACGGAAAACTTGCAAACGGCGATTCGTTTCTCATTCGCGATCGCCGGGAGAGACCGCGGTTTTATGTTGATCGGAAGAATCTAGAGAAAGCGAGGGCCGCGGGTGCAACCGCCGTGCACGAGTCCGATTCGGTATCGTTTGGCGGCGAGCCGCTCGCGCGCGTCGAAGTGGCGCTTCCGACGGATATCCCCAAACTTCGCGATCGATTGCACGCCGCTGAGGTCGCCACCTACGAATCTGACGTTCGTTTTGCCGTTCGGTATTTGATCGATCGAAATGTGCGCGGTGGCTGCGTCATTGAGGGCACCCCGCAACCCTCCGAGGAGGTCGGAATTGACTGCGTATTCAATGACCCTCTGGTCGAACCGGCCCCGGTTGCGTTCTCGCCCAAACTACTATCTTTTGACATCGAAACGGATCCTGAAGCCTCGCGGCTGTTGGCTATCTCACTGTTTGGAGATGCTCTCGACGAAGTCTATATCGTTGCCCCCGATGGCGTGACGAGCATGCCGGAAAACGCCATCGGCTTACCTTCAGAGGAGGCCGTTCTCGACGCCTTCATGGCCAAGGTTCAAAGCTTTGATCCTGACATTTTGACGGGCTGGAACGTTATTGGCTTTGACTTGCGGGTCTTGGATAGGGTCGCGCGTCGGCACGATCGTTCCTTTGAGATAGGCCGAGGTGGTGGTGTTCTGCGATTACGACTCGCGGAGGGACGTTTCGGTAATGACCAGGCAACCATACCGGGGCGACTGGTGCTCGACGGCATTCAGCTGCTTCGCGGTGCGTACGTGAAGATGGACGACTATTCCTTAGATGCCGTTGCCCGGACTGTGCTTGGCGAAGGCAAGGTGCTTGAAGGCGACGTCGGCGATCGCGCCGCAGAAATTCTTGATAGGTATCACCATGACTTGGTTGGTTTTGCAGCGTACGCTCGGGCCGATGCACGGTTGGCGTACCAGATTCTTGAGAAACTCGATCTCATTAATCTCAGTGTGGCGCGCAGTAGACTAACTGGGATGCCGCTGGATAGGGTCGCCGCGAGCATCGCGTCATTCGACTTTGTCTACCTCGCGGCGTTAGCTCAAAAACACATCCATGCTCCCTCGGTTAGGGCGCTGAACGCACCGGGTTCATCGGCACAAGGCGGGGGTCATGTCTTAGAGCCTGTCACGGGCATGCACGAAAATGTTTGGGTTCTCGATTACAAGAGTTTGTACCCCTGCCTCATGCGCACCTTCAATATCGATCCGCTCACCTATGTCCGGTCGGGAGCGGAACGTAGCGATGACATTCGTACGCCCACGGGCGCGGCTTTTCGTCGTGGTGATGCCATTCTTCCGAACATCCTCGATGAACTTTTTCGGACGCGTGAGCGGGCTAAGCGGAACTCGGACGAGGTTGCTTCGCAAGCCATCAAGATTCTTATGAATTCTTTCTATGGGGTCCTTGGTACGTCGGGATGTCGCTTTCACAATCCGGATATCGCTAACAGCATCACCGGGCTTGGCCGGCACTTCCTGCTCTGGTCAAAGGCGTGGTTCGAGAAGGCCGGTTTCCAGGTCGTCTATGGCGACACGGATAGCGTGTTCGTTCGTTCCGGTATTGACGATTCGAGAGCGGCCAGAGACGAAGGCAATTACCTAACGGCTTCGATTAACGCGGACTTGGCGCGTTATGTGAGAGACACATGGCAGGTAGAAAGTCGGCTTGAGTTGGAGTTCGAAAAACTGTATCGGCGCTTATTTTTGCCCTCGATTCGTCACGGGTCGGTGGGCGCGCGTAAACGATACGCTGGGGTCCTCGAGGGGGAAGACGTCGTGGAATTTGTCGGCATGGAGGTCGTGCGTCGAGATTGGACCGAATTGGCCAAGAACGTACAGCGAGAACTCTATATACGGCTATTTGCCGATGGTCCTGTTCTCAGTTTCTTGCACGATTACGTGAAAGACCTTCGCTCCGGTGACCTGGATGATCATTTGGTGTATCGGAAAGGGTTGCGGAAAGCACTGCACGAATACACAGCAATTACTCCGCCTCATGTTGTTGCGGCTCGGAAAGCAAAAAGCCCGGGTCGGGTCGTTTCGTACGTCATGACGACGGCGGGGCCGGAACCGTTGGATAACGTCGAACATGAGCTGGACCGAGAGCATTATGTGCAACGCCAAGTTCGACCCGTAGCGGAGCCAGTCCTTGAGGCGATGGGGCTGGAGTTTGATCGTGCCATCGGCGATGACCGACAGTTAGGGCTGTTCTAGGCGATTTTGAATCCTCGACCGACCACGACGGACGGGTCGATTTGTGCTGAGGTCAAGATCACGAGTTAGGTGTATCGCGTAGTTCTTCCCGCCTTCATCATTCAACCTTGGCCGTGAGTGGCCATGGCATTCCCGCTTCAAGCTGAGTCGCGAGTTGCAATAACGTTGCTTCATCGCCGTATCGGGCTGCAAATTGGACTCCAATCGGAAGGCCTTCGGCCGTCCTGTGGAGGGGTAGCGAGATGGCGGGTTGACCGGTGGCGTTGTAGAGATTCGTGAACCCCCAATAAGCGCCAAATCGCGATCCGTAGACGTCGGGATCATCGTTCGGATCAAGCCACCCTGTTTTAACGGGCGGGCAGACCAGCGTCGGACTAAGGATGACGTCCCAATCGTCCATGAAAGCGGCCATTTCGCGGCTCAATTGATGCATGCGTTGTAACGCTTTGACGTACTGTGTTGCCGATATTTGCCGCCCTATTTCCACGCTTTGCAGTGTATTCCGCTCAATGTAGTCGAGCGAAGGCTCGACGCCGAGGCTCGCGCAACGCGTTAGGATCGTATGGGCCACATTGGCGAGTACCACGGAGCTCACCGCAAATCCCCATTCTTCGTGATCGAGAGGTAATGCCTGTTCGTCGACCGCATGACCCATCTGGGCGAGCATGGATGCAACCTTTTGAACCGCACCTATGCAATCCGTGTGGGTGGTATGTCCCGTAAATGCACGGCAATCAATCGCAACGCGGAGCGGCTCGAGGTGATCGTTTGCGCGGGATAGGAACGAACCGGAGTCACTTGGGCCTTGGTAAGGGTCCCCTGGCATAGGACCAGCGATCACGTCGAGCATCGCGGCGCTATCTCGAACAGTTCGTGACACGACGTGCCCGGTCGACATGCCGCCCCATCCTTCGCCAACGTCGGGACCGAGGGGCGTCCGTCCACGACTTGGTTTTAACCCCACGAGGCCGCAACAAGAGGCGGGAATCCGGATGGAACCACCGCCGTCTGTCGCATGGGCTGCTGGCACGATACCGGCAGCGACAGCAGCAGCAGCGCCTCCGCTGGAACCTCCCGGTGTGTGATCAATACTCCACGGATTTCGACACACGCCTAGAGCGACGGACTCTGTGGTCGCCGCGAGCCCGACTTCTGGCGTGTTGGTTTTTCCCATGATGTTCAAACCGGCGTTCTTGAAGCGTGTCACCACATGTCCGTCGTGGTCCGGCACGTAATCTTCGAACAGCCGACTGCCCATGCTCGTGGGAACACCGGCAACGTGGTTGAGGTCCTTGATTAAAAAGGGGATCCCTTGGAGAGGTCCTTGGGGGAGATGGCGGACATTTTCCCTTGCCGCGTCATACATGGGTGTGACAATTGCGTTGATTGTGGGGTTGATGGATTCGGCGCGGTCGATCGCGGCGTTGACCAGCTCGGACGCGGTCGTTTCACCCTTTTTCACGAGCTCGGCAAGTGCCACAGCGTCGTATTGTTGGTAGTCGTTCATTGATTTGGATTCTCCTGTCTCAGCGCCCACGTCGTCCATCGCGCCAGGCCGGTTGGCGTTAATTCATGGACAATTCGTCGAGGGACCATGAACTCAATATCGGTGCGATACAAGCGTGCAATAAGCCGATGGGGCGTGAACCAATTCGATCGACAACCGCTGAGAGACCATGGTTTTGGGCAAAATAACCTGGTTGGCACGAGCTGCTCGATAACTCTCAACGCATATCGGGACTTTTTACCGCGTTCTACCGAAGCGATACCGCGGTATTCTTGGTGACTGTTAGTTTTATCGCTCGTCTACAACAGGCGAATGAAAAATCGGGGCCACGACATGGGTATAGAAACGAGGAATCTCGGGACGTCTGGAGTTGCAGTGACGGCGCTTGGTTTTGGCGGAGCCACCTTGGGCGGAGTCGGCGATCGCGTGTCGGAGACCGAAGCGGATGACGTCGTTCATTCGGCGTTTGCTGCCGGCATTCGATATTTTGATACCGCACCTCTGTACGGTCATGGCCTGTCGGAAAAACGATTGGGTCGGACACTGGCCGCGTTGCCCAGGGACGAATTTGTCTTGTCGACTAAAGTCGGGCGATTGCTCGTTTCCCAGGACGAGGGACAACGATACGCGGGCATGCGTGACAACGAACCGTTTGCTATTCGTTATGACTACTCTTATGACGCGGTTAGGCAATCGATTGAATCCAGTTTGGAGCGACTTGGTCTGGACCGCATTGACGTGCTTCTCTGTCACGACATCGATGTCTGGACACATGGGGATGAACAGCAGGGCATCTTTGACGTTGCGGTTAATGGGGCACTACCGGCCCTGCGGGACTTGCGTGAGCAGGGGGTGATCCAAGCCATAGGGCTCGGTGTAAATGAATGGGAAGTATGCGTCCGCGTGTTGGACACGATGGATGTCGACTGCTTTCTATTGGCCGGTCGGTTTACGCTACTTGAACAAACACCGCTTGATGAAATGCTACCCCGGTGTGTCGCCGATGAGGTCTCAGTGATCATTGGTGGGCCTTATAATTCGGGCCTTTTGGCGAATGCTGAGCGGCGTCGCGCGACCTATGACTACAAACCCGCTCCTGACCATCTTTGGGATAAAGCTCAGAGGATTCGGGAGGTTTGTTCGGGCCACAGCGTCGATATGCGAGCTGCTGCTCTGCAGTATCCGCTGCGCCATCCCGCGGTGGCAGCGGTGATTCCTGGGATGTGGTCGGAGGAGGAAGTCCAGACCAACTTGCGATTGATGAGCGTCGACATTCCATCCGCGTTGTGGACTGAGCTTGACGATGCCGGACTTGTTCGCGGCCTGAGCGATACCGGGTGATAGGTATAAGCTTTTTTGCGAGGCGGTTCAGGATGATGAAGAGTGAGCAACACTCCAGCCGTAGCGAAGGTGCAGATTGAGTTCAATGCGCTCTAGGGTTTGGGATCTACCGTTACGAATCTGGCACTGGCTTTTTGCGCTTGGCGTAGCAACGTGCCTGCTGACCGGCCTATCAGGCGATATCGGTTGGATGCAATGGCATCAACGTTCGGGACTCTTGATTATAGGGTTGGTGGTGTTTCGCGTGGGTTGGGGTATTTGGGGGAGCCGATACGCGCGCTTTCAGTACTATCGGGTTTCGGTAGCTGCGATACGAGACCATTTTCTTCGACGGCTTGATCCACAGGTTCACACGCCCCCGGGCATCGCACTAGCGGTCGCATTGTTTTCTCTGGTGTTACTACAAGCAAGTGCGGGTTTATTTGCGACAGACGATATATTTAATGAGGGCCCCTTAAGACGCTACGTGACCGATGCATTCGCGGGGAGAGCGACGTGGCTTCATCATCGGGTTCACTGGATTATCTCGGGGTTTGTCGTTATCCACCTAACCGCCCAGTTAGTCTACGGGCTGTGGTTTAAAGATCCGCTGTGGTTATCCATGGTGACAGGCCGTAAAACGGTCGAGGCGGTCCGTACTCGTGATCACTTTCGGCGCGCCGCGCTAACCGCGGCTGTCGCGGTTCTGGTTGTCTCGATACTGGTGGTCGCGGGCTAGCTATTCTTCGCGATAGGAGTCGTGACAGTCTTTGCACGATTGTCCCAAGCCACCCATAGCGCTACCGATCATTGCTGGATCGCCGCTTGCCGCGGCTTTCTTGAAAGCCTCGGCGGCTGAATGAAAATCGTCCAATCGTTCAGCAAAATCCTCGGGCTGTTCCCAGATCGCCGGTAACGCTTCTCTCCCTTGTGATCCCTCCGGAAACAGATCCGGTGAGATGCGTGCCATGTCGGCGATGGCGTTTGCGTGAAGCGATAGGTGCTCGCTGTGCGGTACTTCCTGACGCAAAATCTTGACGATGGCCTGCATGTGTCCACCAATCGCTTCCATTGAGTAGTGCCGATAATCCACATCACCTTCCGAACCCAACGCACCGATGGACAACAGCGTGGCCAACCCGAGCAACGCCACACCCTTTGATTTGAGTAAATTCATGCTTACTTAGCTCCTTACTTCACCACTCGCGGATGTATAGCGCAGATTGCGGATCCGGTAAACCGCTGCAATCCGCCGTGAGCTCTTCTCTGAGTTTGTGGGCGATTCACGTTTGTACATTCTGAGTCCAATTTGAACCTCGTGTTAACTTGGGGCGATGACGGAAACACCGGTACCCAGGCCTTCGAGCGGTTCATCGAGTGGCCCTCGATTCATTGAAGGACCTCTTTCCGGGCATTTGTTGCGCCTATCCGGTTTCATGACGATGGGTTTTCTTGCGATGACGGTCACCATGCTCGTCGAGGCCATTTTCTTGGGTCTGGTGAGCAAAGAGGCACTCGCCGCCATCACCTTCGTTTTTCCTGTCGTGTTGGGTCTATCGGCCTTGACTCGGGGGATTGGAACAGGAGCG
>ENA-UPTF01001308-UPTF01001308.1-marine-metagenome-genome-assembly--contig:-NODE-1308-length-15894-cov-7.710248_pt1 | contig 15894 bp, 19 predicted proteins | sample MGYA00238166_ERZ767019 | MGnify/ENA primary metagenome ERZ767019 (study PRJEB28930, sample SAMN06266391) | marine metagenome | isolation source: Sea water from 250 m depth | place: Atlantic Ocean...
ATAATTTGTTCATCTGAATAATCCTTACCATTAGTGTATGTTGCTAGTTCTTCCTGTGATGGAAAGTCTATACCAGCAAAACATGGAAATTTAATTGGTGGGTATGTTATAACAAGGCTAATTTTACGTGCACCACCTTTTCGTAAGGCGTTAATAATCGCACGAGAACTAGTCCCACGAACTAAACTATCATCTACAACAACAACATGTTTACCGTCAATTATTTCTTGAATAGGAATTATCCATCTATTGATTTCTATTCTGTCACTTTGATGTGGTTCAATAAAACTACGTAAAGGACCTTTCTTACTATATCGATCTTTCAATAAACCCTCATCGAATGGAATGCCAAGTTCTTGTGCATATCCCAATGCAGCAGGTCTAGCTGAATCAGGAACAGGAATAACCAAATCAGCATCATTAAATGAAAATTTTTTTGCTAGATATCGACCAATGTTTTTTCTAGCCATGTAAATGTTAGAACCCTCCATCTTACTTGATGGATGTGCAAAATATGTAAACTCGAAAGAGCAATGTGAACGGGATGTTTCAGATGAAAACATTTCAGTTTCAACACCATTTTTACTTAATTTTATAAGCTCACCAGGTGCAACATCACGTACTAATTCAGCACCAATCGCAGACAATGCTGATGATTCTGATGCGATAATCTGTGTATTTCCATCTTTTTTTCCACCCATAACCATTGGTCTAAATCCCTTTGGATCACGTGCTGCAAAAACAGATGAATCGTCAGAAAGGAAAGTAAAACAATATGAACCAACCATATCATTTTTTAAAATTGATAATGCCTTTCCAAGCTTTCCTTTTTCAGAAATCAGAGAGACTAATCTTTGTGCAACAACCAATGTATCACTTGCATGTTGTGGTGTAAATGAACAGCCGCCGACCATATTAGAAAGTTCCTCGACGTTAGAAATTGTTCCATTATGTGCAATGCATAAATCCTTCACCTTTAATGGTTGAGCATTATCCAGATTACTTTTACCAATTGTAGAATATCTAACATGACCTATTGCTGCAAATGATGAATATTCATCAGAGATTTTCTTAAATTCTGATGCGGATGAAGAGACCAATCCTAATTTCTTTAATGGTATTTTATTGGGTACCGCAATTCCCCATGCTTCTTGTCCTCTATGTTGTAATGCACGTAATGAATCAATAAGCATAGGAATAACATTAATTCCATCCTGACTAAAAATTCCAACTACACCACAATTTTCCTTAACCATGTTTCAACAAATCTCCTAACCCATTGAAATATCTTTTTTGTCCTAAATCAATTTTAAACTTAACAAGATTTTTTGATTTACGCCTAATATTGATTTGATCGCCAGAAAATTTTCCCAAAATGGCAAATGAGATTTTTTTTCTATTCAGGAATTTCTTTGCTGAATCAATATTTTTTTTATTAATTACTAACAGATAACGAGAATGACTTTCCGAGAATAATATTTTCTCAGAACTGAGATTTTTCTTACATGGTACTTTTTCAATATCAACATCACATCCAATATTCCCAAAAATTCCAAGTTCAGATAATGCTATAGACATTCCACCTTTAGAACAATCATGAACTGATTTAACAAGTTTATTTTCAATCAATGATAACACAGCAAGCATATTAGATTTTGAATCTTTAAAATCAACTACTGGACAAATTCCACCAATAAATTTCTGAATATATTCAAAATATTCAGACCCACCAAGTTCGTCATTTGTAACACCAATAATTATTAAATAATCACCATTACTTGGATGCTCTGATAAAAATGGAGTTTTATCACTAATTCCTAAAACACCAATGAGTGGTGTTGGTTTGATTGGGCCTGATGGTGTTTCATTATAAAAGCTAACTTTACCGCCAACACATGGTATCCTAAGAAACTTTGCATATTCAGTTAACCCCTCAAGTGATTCGATAAATGTCCAGAATATTTCTGGATTCTCAGGGTTACCAAATTGAAGGTGATCAACCATTCCAATTGGATTTGTGCCACAACAAACAATATTTCTACATGCCTCTTCAAAACAACCAATAGCACCCTGCCTAGGATCAAGGTAACAATGTTTAGGATTACCATCAATCTTTGCTGAAAGAAACTTTCCATTATCTAATCTTAAAACAGATGCATCGACACCAGGCTTTACAACAGTCCTAATCCCCACCTCATGATCATACTGGCTAAAAACCCAGTGTTTACTTGCAATATTTGGGCTGGATAATAATTTTAGAATTGTTTTTGTATAATCCAATGTATTTTTTATTTTATACTCTTTCTTGATTTTCATTAAATATTTTGGCTTGGTTTTCTTTCTGTCAAGTAATGGCGCACGTGCAACAAATTCTGCAGGAAGTAATGCGAGTGTCTTTTTAGCCTTTGTTACATGCATCATCTTATCATTTTTTACATGCCCAATTGTTGAACATGTTATTCTAAATTTATCGCAGATTTGTTTCAGTTTTACTAGTTTTTGTTTACTTGTGATTAATAACATTCTTTCTTGTGATTCAGAAATCATTATTTCATCAGGTAGTAATCCAGATTCTCTAGTATGCACTTTATTAACATCTAACTCTATTCCAATTCCCAAACTCTCAGCAGTCTCAGAAATTGCACATGATAATCCACCACCTCCTAAATCTTTCATTGCATTGATACATTTTTCATTCCTTGCTTCAAGAATTGCTTCTATGATTAGTTTTTCAATGAAAGGATCAGGAATCTGCACTGCTGACCTATCCTCATTTTCCAGGGAATCAGAAGCAAATTGTGAGCCACCTATTCCATCACGACCTGTAGAGCCACCAATAAGAACAACCAAATCTCCATTAGTTGCATGATTTTTTATTAATCTATTTTTTTTTCCAAAGCCAATTGCAGCTACATCAACTAAGGCATATCCACTATAACAATCATCAAATTCAACTTCACCACCAATAGTTGGAATGCCTAAACAATTTCCATAATTTGCTATTCCGGATACTGCATTTTTAAAAAGCCAACGTGCATGTGTATCATTTTCAATATCACCAAAACGTAATCCATCTAGTATTGCAATAGGACGTGTTCCAGCTGATAAAATATCACGAATAACACCACCCACACCAGTTGCTGCGCCACCAAATGGTTCAACAGCTGACGGATGATTATGGCTTTCAATATGTACAGTTACAACATAACCACCACCAACATCTAAAACACCAGAATCATATCCCTTCTCAACTATTACATTTGGGCCTACAGTTGGAAGCATTTTCAGGTGTTTTTTGGATGACTTGTATGAACAATGTTCTGACCATTCTGCTGCAATGATTTGTAATTCAGTTTTGGTTAATTTTCTTTTAATTGTATCATGAATATGTTTAGTTTCGTGTTCTTGTAGGCTCAATTTTTAACACCAATTGTAGTCAGCAATGATTCAAAAATTAATGATGAGGGTTTGTTATCTATTGGATTGAGTAATCTTTCAGCTGCACGCTCAGGATGTGGCATCATGCCAACAACATTTCCATCTTCACTACATATGCCAGCAATTTGTTCTAAAGAACCATTAACATAATTTTCATATGTAAAAACAATCTGATCATGCTGCCTTAGATCACGTAAGAGTTGCGGATCAGCATAATATCGACCTTCGCCGTTTGCTATCGGTATCGGTATTTTCTGATTAAGTTTAAGCTTGTTTGTAAATGGAGTTTTATTATTTTTTACGATTAAATTTGTCCATTGACACATAAAATTCAGTGATTCATTTTTTAATAAAACTCCTGGTAGTAAATTAGATTCAACCAATATTTGAAATCCATTGCAAACTCCTAAAATTGGAATTCCCCGATTAGCCAATTTTTTAACATCATCAATTACTGGACTATTTGCTGCTATCACGCCAGCACGCAATCTATCACCATATGAAAATCCACCAGGTAAAATAACCGCATCAATGTTATCTGGCAAGCCCTTCTCATGCCAGTAATACTTTGTATTCAAATGGAAAACATCAGATAAAACATGAAACATGTCACGGTCACAATTACTGCCAGGAAAAACGATTACCCCGACTTTCACAATTTTAATAATAATTTCACCTATAAAATTGATACACATAACCATGCTTTTATTTTGCAAATTAGCAAGCACAACATGGCACAAATCAGAGATATAATGGAAAAAAATGTCATAACTATTGAACATGATAAAACTGCATTGGATGCAGCATGCCTGATTTCGGAGAAAGATGTTAGTTTTCTGGTAATAATGAAGGATGAAACACCAGTTGGTGTTTTATCTGAAAGTGATTTTGTGAAAAGATTAGCTGCAGATAATAAAAAAGCATCAGATGTAATCGTTTCTGAAATAATGTCAAGAAATTTTAGATGGGTTGAACCAGAAACAGAACTTGAGGATGCTATTCAAAAAATGCTTAATAATAATATACGAAGATTGGTTATTCTAGATAACAACAAGTTGTCTGGTGTTATTACTCAAACTGACTTAACTGGATTCCTTAGAGACAAGCTGTTAGTGGATAAAACCATTAAAAACATTCAGGAAAATTAATCTGTTTTAGCCTCGATCACAGCATTACTTACAAGTGGATTAAATATTCTTAATTCTTGACAAATATTTTCAACTATTTTTTCCGCCTTTTTCCCCCCACTTGCTTCTACTGTAAATTTTAGCATTTTTCCAACACGAATTTTTTTTATTGAGGGATTTTTATTTTTTAGCACTAGATCGTTTAGAATTGTATCACCCTCTGGGTCACTGATATTAGGCTTATTTTCAATTATTACATGAACAATATATGTTTGCATAATAAAACATCAAGTCAAAACGTAATATGTGTAATGGCACAGAATATATCATGCTGAACGGCTTCTAGCCCTTCCTTTTTTTCTTTTATACTGTCTAGCCTTCTTTTGTTTTTTTGATGTCATAATGATGTGTTTAGTAGCAGGTTTTTGAACCTATGTATCAACAAAAATGTATTAGTAATGGTTGATATGAAACTGTTTAAACATGACTCGGTTTAGATATTGGAAATTAACTAGTGATGAAGTTAAAAAATTAACACATAATCCGGATAAGGTTCTTAATTGGGAAATCAAGGGTGTAAGAAAACCTGAAGTAGATGCAAAATTCATTGGTGTGTTTTTGTACCGTCATGGAACTCCATATAATTATGAGACATTGAGTGGAATTGTATATTATCATAATAATATTGATAGAAACGAATTACCTGATATCACAAAATTCTTAAAGAAAAAATTTGGTGGTGATGAAACCGAAAAAGGTGATAGAATATTCCTTAAAGATTCAAAAGAGATCTATACTGGTAAAGAGATTGGAGAGTTAGCAGAGGAATGTGATGCAAAATTTAACACGGAATCTGTCATATCAATTGAATTGAGTGATGTTACACCAGATGAACTAAAGGAATGGGGCTATCCTGATGCTAAACTTCTTCCTATCCCCGGTAAATAATTAATAATGAAAAACATATTAAGAATTTAGATGTCAGAGCTGGATGAAATTTATGGGCATTTAAACGAACTTAGAACACGAGTTTTACGAATTGTGATTGTGGTTGGTATAATTGCTGTATTTTTAATGACATTCCATCTTGAGTCTGTTACATACAATGAAGTCACACTATATTACCCATCTCCGGAACCACTTAACAATATTGCAGCACAGCTTACTGACTATTTTAGAATTAATTTAGTGCCGGAAGATGTACAACTAATTCAAACTGCCCCAGGGCAAGCATTTTTTGCACAAGTGTATATTGCTGCATTAGTTGGTCTTGTTGCAGGCACACCAATAATTATTCGAGAAGTTGTGAGCTTTTTAAAACCTGCATTAAAGGAAAATGAAGTAAATGTTGGTAGGACTATCACTGTACCTATCATGGGTCTTTTTGTTTCTGGTTGTCTCTTTGCATATTTCGTAGTAATACCATTCATGTTAGAATTTTTATACAAATATGGTGCATCGTCAGGACTTGTCACATTTTTGAATATAATGGATTTTGTTACGTTTGTTTTACAATTTCTTTTGGCATTTGGATTATCATTCCAACTACCAGTGATAATGTATGCGATTAGCCAATCAGGTATGACTGATGCAAAATTTTGGCGAAAAAATATACGGTATGCGATTATTATCATTATAATTTTTGGTGCTGTGATAACGCCTGATGGTAGTGGTGTAACAATGTGGTTTATTGCTGGTCCAATGATTGGATTGTACCTAGCAGGTATGATTCTAGTGGAACGTAAAGAAAAACAAACACTGAAGACTTAAATCTGTAATTTAAGAAATGAAATCAAATGTTTGAATCATTGATGATGTTTGTTGGAGGTTATGAATGGGTATGGATTATAGTTATAGTTGGCGTACTATTATTTGGTGCCAAAAAAATTCCTGAACTTGCAAGAACTCTGGGTAAGTCAAAAGGCGAATTTGAGAAAGGTAAAATAGAAGGAGATAAAGAATTAAAAGACCTTAAAGGAAATAATGACGAAAAAACATCTTAATTTCTAATAATTTTAATTATTCAGAACCCCATCTGGTAAATAGGTCATGTTCTATGTCAAACTGATCTAAACACTTACCAACAATATGGTTTATCATATCATCTATTCCTTTAGGCTTTGTATAAAATTCCGTAACTGGAGGCATTATAACAACACCCAATCGTGCTAACTTTAGCATGTTTTCTAAGTTGATGGCAGTTAATGGTGTTTCACGTACAACAAGAATTACCTTACGTGATTCTTTTAATGCAACACCAGCCGCACGTGCAACTAATGTCTCATCGTACCCATTTGCAACACTAGATAATGTTTTCATACTACATGGAATAACAATCATTCCGTCAGTCTTATGAGTTCCACTTGAAACGTTTGCAGCCATATTTGCTTCATCAGAACATTGTGTTGCAAGAGATTTTACATAATTAAGATCATGATCAGTTTCCATCGTGATGCATTTTTCAGCCCATTCCGACATTACCAAATGGGTTTCTATGTTTAAACGCTTTAGTATTTCCAGCAATCTTATACCATAAATAACTCCAGTACTGCCAGTAATACCAACTACTAACTTCATGCATTTATGATGATAACAGATAATTTTAATGAATATGTTGTATTATGTTAAATATTAGAATCAAGTATGTCTGCTTCCTTATCCTTACGTTTGTTAAGCCAAATTTTTACACCACAAGCGGCCATACCTGAAAATAAAATTAATCCTACAAGAATCATTTCAACATTCATATTATAATTTAGAAATACAGTTGGCTAAAAATATACTCAACTTCATATTATAGTCAAATTATCATCAAAATGTGATCAGAAGACCTGAAATCCAAAAAATTGTTAATAATTATGATGATTTCAGAATAGCGGTTCTTGGAAGTCATTCTGCACTAGAAATAATGGATGGTGCAAAAGATGAAGGACTGGACACAATTGTTTTTTGCCAAAAAGGTAGAGAAACACCTTATCAACGATTTGATAGAATTGCTGATGAAATTAAGATTGTGAAAAAATTTAGTGAAATGTCATCAGCAAAAAATCAAAAAATGCTAAGAGATACTAACACAATAATTGTTCCACATAGATCCTTGACTGCATACCTTGGCTATAATGTAATTGAAAATTCACTGAAAGTTCCAATATTTGGTAATAGAGCATTGTTTCAGGCTGAGGAACGGAATAATAAGAAAAATCAATATTACCTACTGAAAAAAGCCAGAATAAAATACCCAAAAATTTTTAAAAATCCTAAAGATATTAACAGACCATCAATAGTAAAAGTCCAAGAAAAAAAACGGAAGTTAGAAAGAGCATTTTTCACTGTATCATCATTTTCTGATTACAAGAAAAAATCTGAGAGTAAAATTAAACAAGGTATAATTTCAAAAAGTGATTTAAAGAATGCAGTTATAGAACAATTAGCCATAGGTACATATCTTAATTTTAATTATTTTCACACACCAATTTCAAAAAATGTTGATTTTCTTGGAATAGAAAGACGGCTTCAGACAAATATACATGACTATAATGCACTACCAGCAAAACAGCAATTAGAATTAGATATTGATTTACAAAATATAGAAGTTGGACATACACCAGCTAGTATTCGTGAATCTCTGCTTGAAAAGGTAATAACAATGGGCGACAAATTTGTTGCTGCTGTAAAAAGAGAATATTCACCTGGAATTATTGGACCATTTTCATTACAAAGTGTAATTACAAAAGACTTGGAAATTATTGTTTACGATGTCTCGTTGAGAGTTCCAGGAAACCCCATACTTGCGACTACTAGTCCTTATACAAAATATCAATACGGGCAAACTTTTGGTGTTGGACGTAGAATTGCTATGGAAATTAAAAGGGCATATGAAGATGATGTGTTAAGTAAAATTGTTACTTAGACTTTCATTGTTTCCTGTAACAAATTTTTTCTAACTAATATTGGTATTTTGTAAAATACAGCAAGTGCAATTGCGTCAGATGCCCTATAGTTTCGCAATACTAATTCTGTCTTTCCTGTAAAGTAGAGATTTGCTCGAAGTGCCTGTCCACTTTCATAGATCTTGACCTTAACAAGGTATACCTCATTTATTTCACATATTTCTTCAAGCATCTTGTAAATAGTAGGAACTGATTGTTTATCAGAATAAAACTCAGATATATGCCTAGCAACTTCACCCGAAAATGCATGCATGTGAAATTCCTTACCATCATCAGACTTTAACAAAAGCAATCCCTCAATACCGTATTCATCAACAAAACCAATATGCGTGATCTTTACTATATCATAATCTTTCTCTTGAGCATCATTAATTTTCACGTCAGTGCACTCAGATCATAATAAAATGGCTTTCTAATAAGCATAAATTACAGTTTGTAAAATTTTTTGTAAGAAGATGGGAAGCTACGAATCAAAAATAAAAATGAATGATAAAATATTTACAATTATCGGTTTTGCTGTGATCGCCATAATTTTTGTACTCTATTCAAATATTGATAATTTTTCAATAACAGATGAATCTGTCCAAGCTATCGAGAGACTAGCAATTGGATTCTATATTGTTTTATTATTGTCATTTGGTGCGATTGGGTATGGCATGTATCGTTATCACCATCGAAAATCTGCAGAAAACAATAATAAAATTTTAACCATAATTGCTAAAACAACTTTAAATTCTAAATCAAAAAAAATCTTTGTTGCGACATTCATCGCATATGGTATATTCTTTTCTTTAACAGCTGGATTGATTGTATATCAACCTGATATGATATTTTCGCAACACTATGATGCTACAATTCCATCTGCACACATGAATGTATGTTGTGGTGAGCCAGGCTATATGCCAACAATTATTGTCTATATCACGGAGCATGTCGGTTTGCAAATCATACCGATAAATATTGTACTTGTTGTCATTGTTTCATATCTTGTTGGTTTAAACACCACAATTGCGGTCAAGGCTATATCTGTCACTAAAAAAAGTGGTGGTTTGACAAGCATTGGTGCCATAACTGGTTTGTTTGTTGCCTGTCCAACATGTGTAAGCACATTTTTTGCTCTTTTCATAGGCTCAACTAGTGCTATTACATTTACTGTTATACTTACCCAACTTCAAACACTCTTTGTTGGTATTACAATACCTATACTTCTATTAACCCCGATATTAATTGCAAAAAAAATACAAAAAAATGATGATAGTTGTGTATTTGATGCTAAGGCATAACTGGTTGATCTAAATTAAAAATAAATCAAAATCCACGCAATTTATCTAAAACAATTTTAAAAATTTCTTCTCTATCAAGTAAAATGCATGGTATGTTATTCTCATTACATGCTTCCCCGCTTTCAGTATCTCGAGTTATCAAAATCATATCATTTTTCTTTGCATAACTGATCACCGAAAAATCGGTATGAAGTTTTAATCCATCCGCACGTAATTTTTTTACGCTATATGCCTCAAAACCAATTTTTTCCAGTTTTTCATCCATTCCATCATCCATTTCATCAACTAGAATCTTCAAAGATTTTTTAGACATGCTCATGCTACGTGTGTGATGATTTATTGGTTTAGAATCAAAATTAAAGTTTTGAAGCAATAGTTTTAATTTTTGTTACAATTTGTAATTTTTTATTAACAGATAATTCTGGTTCCATAGTAATAAAAATTGTATATTTTTTAACATATACGGTGATTTGAGTAACATTTTCTCTTTCTGTGTGCACATATCGAACCTTACCAAGTTTCCTATCATATGCTTCACGCATTTTTCGTGCTTTAGCAGCATCTTTACAAAATTTTTCCTGCTGCTTTTGAGACTCCAATGAAGTTTTACGATCTTTCATAATTCCTTCAATTATGTTTCCTTTTAAATCAAGAATTGCAGCAAATCTCATTGCAGTGTTTAGTGATAAAATATTTTCTGCAACTTTGAGTAGTTGTGCTTCTTTAGCATTACTCATGCTACAACACAAAAAACTGGTCTATATAATTGAATAACCTAATCACACTTTACGCATTTTACTAATAAATAATCAATTAATTTTTCATGTGATGCTTTTTTCATTTTTAGTAACGATTTGAATAATACATTTTCAACATATGATGGATAGTTAGTTAGTATGTTTTTTCTTAATGCATGCCTATTTTTAATATAATAATTGGCTAAAGGTATAAAGACATCAGAACCAATTTCCATTTTTTTAACTATTCTAAATTTTTTAGATGTTTTTGAAATTACAAAATCTTTGCTGTAATGTTCTGAGGACCAAGTTAATGCTAGAATTCCAAGTTTCATTTTAGATTTTTTTGTCGTAACCGGTATAGCGAATGTAAAAATCCCATTATTTTTTAGGACCCTATATGATTCAGAAATAAAACTGCTAAATGGTTTAAAATGTTGTGCAGATTCAAGTGAGATTATTCTTTCCATAGAATTAGAAGGTAATGGGAATTTAGTGGCTGTAGAATTAACAACATGAATCATAGAACTTGGTGTATTTCTATTCAAAGTTTTTTTTGCAAGTTGTAATTGTTCATAATTAATATTCAAACATAAAATGTTGATATTCGGATGTAACATACTCCATCTTAGTGATGGTGATGACAAACCACTTCCAACATCAAGTAATGATCTTGCTGAATCTAATTCTGTAAGTTGCCCAATCTTATTACACAGTCTATTCTGCGCATCAATTGGTGACATATCATCTTTATGCCAATATCCAAAATTCAACATATTTCCACCGGTAGCTAATTGCATTACTGGAGATAATGTATTGTAAAGATTTACAACATCATTTTCATTTCTTCTAAATGTCCATAATATCATCTCGATTGGATTGATCTTAAGCAATAGTGAGATTACTAACTTCGATTATATACGATTTAGTAAACTAAATTATGGAATTTCTAATATTTCATTTGCACAATGTTTGTGCACCCATTTTCCATCCTCATTTTTTGCAATCTCCTTCCCTTTTTCTATAAATGCGTCACAAGCGATACATTTAGTTGAAAATCTTGATTTCATGTAAAATTATGTATTGAAATTACTAAAAAGACTGATTATTCAATATCTCTAAACCATTACTTGACATAAATTCAATTAATTATGTATAGACAGGCAGAAAAGATCAAATTTTTTGAGTGTTTAGGTAAACCAAAAAAGGCAAACTTGGTATTATAATATAATTTTGATAATGGTTGAAATGATGCCAGCAGAATCTAACCCATTTTGGGATGATGCTCATAGGTATGCATTCACTACAGGTGAAGAACAATTTGTTAGTGAAATTGCATATATTATGACAACATTACACGAAGAAGGTTATGAGAACTAGAACACTTTAGGACCAAAATACAAGTGAATAATTGGAATACTAAGAAACTTTCGATGCCAATTCTAAAGTTTCATCTACTAGTTGTTTTAATCTAGTTTTTACATCTTCAACAGTAATTTGATCATCATTGGCTGTGTCAGCCATAATGAAAACAGCCCTAGGATTTGTAATTACATTGAAATACGATGTTAACTGAGTTAGTAAAGTTTGGACATCGGTAAAACCACTATTACCAGCTGCAACGATAACTAATCCAGCAGTCTTTCCTGCTGTTTTTTTATAATCAATATATTCAAATAGATTTTTCAATGCTGAACTAAAAAATGAGTTATAAATTGGAGTTCCTATAATCCAAACATCAGCTTCAGTAATATTCTTAATTGCTTCTTTAGTTGTATCACTAAAATTTCCATCTCCAGTATAGTAATCGATCCCACCATCTGATAAATTGATTAATTTAACTTCTAAACCATCCAAACTTGAATTATTAAGATACTCAGTAACATATTTCATAAAAATTTGGGTTTTTGCTATTTTTCTTGGACTAGCGGAAATTACAACAACCTTCATATGAGAATTTTTTCTATAGTATATTTAAATTAAAATGATCACTGGATTTGCCACACCCGAAGGAACAAAAAAGTTTGCAGAAAGACAAAATGAAGATGTACAAAAAAATTACAAAAATATTCAGAATCTTACACTATCGAATGTAGGGGTTGGCACATACCTTGGAAACCCAGATAGTGAAACAGATTATATGGTTCAAGATGCTGTAAAAAAATCAATTCTTGGTGGAATTAACGTTATAGATTCCGCAATTAACTATCGTGCACAAAAAGCGGAACGTTCTGTGGGAAATGCAATAGCACAATTAATTGATAATAATGATATTTCTAGGGAAGAACTTTTTGTTAGCACAAAAAGTGGATACGTTACAAATGATGGTGATATCAAAGAAGATTTAATGCAATATGTGATGAGGGAATATGGTAAACCAGGAATTGTAAAAGAAGGTGATATATCTCCTGGATATCATTGTATGACTTTACCATATCTGAATGATCAACTTGAAAGAAGCTTGAAAAATCTTGGATTGGATTGCATTGATCTTATGTATTTACATAATTCTGTAGAGGGACAAACTCATATTTCTAGGGAGCAATTTTTGAAAAATCTTAAGGATGTTTTTAATTTTTATGAAAAAAAGCGGAAAGACGGTAAGATCAAATTTTATGGAATGGCTACATGGGAATGCTTTAGAGTGACAGAAGAAAATCCTTTGTTTTTACAGTTATCAGAAGTTATGGATCTTGCTATGAAAGTTGGTGGCATTGATCATGGATTTAGATTTATACAATTACCGTTTAACTTGATGTTTGATCAAGCGTATCTAACAAAAAATCATACGATAAATGGGAAAACTGTATCATTCCTAGAAGCAGCACAGATGTTTAATCTTGGTGTATTTACAAGTGTGCCACTGCTACAAGGGAAACTATTGACTGCAAATGTAATGCCAGAATTTGATGATTATAGTACAGCTATACGTCTTTTACAATTTATAAGATCTACACCAGGTGTAACCGCGCCACTAATTGGTCATAAATTAGATTCGCATGTAAAAGAAAACATGGAAGTCATGAAAATACCACCACTATCAAAATCAGAATTTGATATACTATTGAAAAAAATGATTAATAAAAATTAGAAACAGAAATAATTGTTTTTAATCCCTATCAATAAATTCATTCGCTTGTGGAGGGTCAGGACTCAATCCTTTTCGTTTTCTAATTTCTTGCAATAATGTTGGGCCTATTGATTTTGGTACTGGTGTCCATGCTTTAAAATGAGTGTTCCATATTGCTTTACCAGCAGTTTGACCTCTCATCTTCTCAGATATATCAAAAGTTTCAACAGCAGGTACTTCCCCAATAACGATACTAGCTGCACCCTTTTGCTGCATGTCAAGTACTTTTCCACGTTTACCTTGTAATACACTTGACACATTACCAATTAGATCTGTTGGAACACGCACTTCAATTGCTAACATTGGTTCTAAAATCATTGGTTCAGCTGATAAAAATGCGCCCAAACATGCTCGCCTTGCTGCAGGACCTAATTGAGATAAACCTCTATGTGCTGTATCTTCATGTGGAACAAAGTGAGTGAATGTAAATTTACAGTTTCTTACCTGTTCCTTCGTAAGTCCACCTTCACTCATTACTTCCTCAAATCCAGACAGGATTGAATCTGTAGATTCGTCTACAAACTGGACACCTTTAGTACCATTAATCATCACGTTTCCACGAGAATCAAATCTCATTACTTTCTTTGCAATATCCGGTTCCCAACCATGATCACGAAGTATCTGCGCAGTTTCTTTCTTATCCTTCATCTCACTAAGTGTACCATCTCTACACATCTCAGCAATTTCAGGTTCCAAAGGTTGAACTGCCATGAAAATCTTATTGTGACGGTTAGGTGATTTTGCCATAACAGCATCCGATGAACCAAGAATAGTTTCTCTGTAATTAATTAATGGTTCAGATGTGATGATCTCAATTTTAGCATCTTTAATCAAATTCACTGCGACGTCAAGATGCAATACACCCATTCCAGCCATAATTGTTTCACCAGTTTCTTCATCAATTTTAATAACAAGATTTGGGTCTTCTATCGTAAGTTTACGTAATGTTTCAACAAGCTGTGGAAGATCTTTTGGATGTTTTGGTTCTATTGCCATCTGAACTACTGGTTCAGAAACGTACTTTGATGGTTCAAACAAACCGATATCCTTTACACTAGCAACTGTTTGTCCTGCACGTGCCTCAGTTAATCCTAAAAGTGCTGGTATATTTCCAGCTCCAAGTTCACCAACTTGTTCCCTGACATTTGACATGAAAAAATTTACGGATTGTACTCTTCCTTCACGTTTTGTATCAATGATATTGATAGTTTGTCCATCCTTTATTGTTCCAGAAAATAGTCGTCCGATAGCAACGGGACCTGCGGCAGGATCAATTGTCATGTTTACAATCATCATTACAATTGGTCCGTTATCGTCACAATTCAAAATCGATTTTCCTATATCAGAATCAAGGTCACCCTTCCAAATCTTTGGAACTCTGTATTTTTGTGCAACATGTGGTGGTGGATGATGTTTTACAACCATTCCCAACACTGCATCTGCAAGTGGTGCTTTTTCAATTAGCTCTTCTAGGTTACCAGAATCCGAATATGCATCAATTACATCCTTGAATGTTACGCCTTTTTTCTTCATTATGTCAATATTGATTGCCCATCTATCTTTGGCAGATCCAAAAGTTACACTTCCATCCTGAATGGAAACTTTCCATTTCTCCTTATATTCTTCTTCAGCGTATGTATCAATTAAATCATTAAAATTAGATACAACACTTGCAAGAGTTTCCTGCATTTTTTCAGGTGTTAATCTTAACTCCTTTATCAATCTGTCAATCTTGTTGATGTATAACACAGGTCTCACTCTTTCTTCTAATGACATTCTAGTAACAGTCTCAGTTTGTGTCATAATTCCTTCTACAGCATCACATACTACCACTGAACCATCAATTGCTCTAAGACTTCTAATAACACGACCAGAAAAGTCAACGTGTCCAGGTGTATCAATCATATTTATGACATAATCATTTTCCCCTTCTTGATAATGTAAAGTGACATTTGCTTGAACAATTGTAATTCCTCTTTCTTGTTCAGCTTTCATAGAATCCATTGCAAGTGCAGAACCTGCAGAAGATGGTGAAATAATCCCAGAATGTGCCAAAAGACTATCACTCATTGTGGTTTTTCCATGATCGACGTGAGCAATAACACCAAAATTCCTGATCTTATTTTTGTCACTGATAATCTTCATTACTTGCTCAGTTGATTTGTACTTAGCCATATTGCGATTCCATTTTGAACTGCTATTAAATCTTATGAGAAAAAATTCATTAGA
>ENA-UPTF01001310-UPTF01001310.1-marine-metagenome-genome-assembly--contig:-NODE-1310-length-15888-cov-2.631269_pt1 | contig 15888 bp, 19 predicted proteins | sample MGYA00238166_ERZ767019 | MGnify/ENA primary metagenome ERZ767019 (study PRJEB28930, sample SAMN06266391) | marine metagenome | isolation source: Sea water from 250 m depth | place: Atlantic Ocean...
TTATACTTTTGATAAAATTTCTTAGATTTGCGGAAAATCATTAAAAATTGAGGATACGCCACTATTGTTATTACTTTCTAATACTTGTTCAATAAAATTATCCTCAATTAATACTCTACTTGTTAATCCCAATTTCTCTGCTTCATCAGCATCTATCATTCTAGCTGTTAGAATTAGATCCATAGCTTTAGCCTTTCCTATAGTCTTAGGCAGGCGCTGAGTACCGCCTGAGCCCGGAAAAGTTCCCAAATTAATTTCCGGTTGTCCAAATTTTGCTTTTTCAGAAGCTATTAATAAATCACACATCATGGCTAGTTCGCAACCTCCTCCTAATGCGTATCCATTTACAGCTGCTATGGTAGGCTTACTTATGCTGCTAATTTTTTCCCAAGGCTTAATAAAGTCATTCTCTATAACATCTTGAAAGGATTTAGACATCATCTCTTTGATATCTGCTCCTGCAGCAAAAGCTTTTCCATTTCCCGTTAAGACAATAACAGAGTAATTCGGATCGTTTTCAATAATATCTAACGCATGATTGAGATCCTCAATTAATCCCTTGCTAAGTGCATTTAATGAATCTGGTCTATTTAATTTTATAATCCCTACTTTATCTTCAATTTGTACTTCAATTACATTAGGCATTAATTTTTTCTCCAATTCCTTTTGTATTAGCTATTTCACAAACATTAATAGCAGTAACCAAATCCCATAAAGCTAAGCCCTGAGATTCGAAAATTGTAATATCTTTATTATTTCTCTTAAATCTTTCAGGGAATTTTAATACATCTGAAAAATTAATAATATTTCTCCACTGAATTAATCCTAAAGATTCAGGATAAATCAAATCACCGCATTCCATTTTTGCCTGATCAATATCATCAACAAAAATCTTGTCTGCTTTTAAAATTGTTTTTGTATCTAACTCTCTTCTTAACGAATGATTAGATCCTGCTGCATTTATATGAACACCTGATTCAATAACATCATTATTAATTACAGGAGTTTTAGAATTTGTTATAACAGAAATAATATCAATAGAATCTACTTCAGATTCAATATTCTCTACAGAAATTAATTTTGATTTCATTGCTGATGAATAATTATTAATAAAATTCATTCTATTTTCTTCAGATCTACTGTAAACATATATTTCATCCAATTCAAATACACTATCCAGTGCTAAGGCTTGGGTATAAGCTTGATACCCAGTTCCTATTAATAGAACTCTTTTTGAATCTTTTTTTGCTAAATACTTACTTGCAACACCTGAAGCTGCCCCAGTTCTAAACTGCCCTAAAGCATTGGCTTCCATTATAGCAATCATTTCTCCATTTAAAGCGTTCATTATATGAAAGTAAAATTTTGTACCAGTATTACCTCCGGGAACATATACTTTCAATCCAGTTAAATTTTGTTTATCAATTCCGGCCGACATATAGTTTAAACTTGCTGCCCCCACAGGCAATCTTTCGCGCGGTTTCGTGACAGCGTCTCCTGAAGCTATTAATTGAAAAGCTTCTTCTACAGAATCAAGTGCTAATTCCATACTTATTATTTTTTTAATTTCTGTTTCTGTTAAATATAATGTCATTGTTTTTATTTTATATATTGAAAAAATGATTTAAAGGGCCGTGCCCTTTTCCAATTTCAACAGATGATTTAATAGCTGAATATACATATTTCTGACTATTAATCACACTATTTTTCATATCTACATCTTTTGCTAATTCTGCGGCAATAGCAGATGAGAAAGTACAACCGGTTCCATGAGTATTTTTTGTATGTATTCTTTTTTGTGGTAATTCAAGGATCATCCCTTTCTCCTGTTCAAAAAGTATATCTACAGGATCTCCAGTTAAATGTCCTCCTTTTAAAAGTAAATATTTAGGGCCTAATTTTAAAATATTTGTACTTGCTGCTATCATATCATCCCTATTAGAGATTTTAATTCCTGACAAAACTTCTGCTTCAGGTATATTAGGAGTAAGAATACTGCATACAGGTATCAAATTATTTTTCAAATTAATTATTGCATCATCTGAAATTAGTTGATCTCCACTTTTTGCAATCATAACTGGATCCAAAACTATAGGAACTTTATCAACTTGTGATAGCAATTTGCTAATTAAATTTACAACTTCTGGATTTCCTAACATTCCTATTTTAACTGAATCTGGATAAATATCATTTATTAAAGTTTCAAATTGATTAATAATAATTTCATTACTCAAAATCTGAACATCTCTAACTTCTACGGTATTTTGAGCAGTTACTGCAGTTATTACACAAGTACCATAAACTCCCAAAGAGGCAAAAGTTTTTAAATCAGCCTGAATACCTGCTCCTCCTCCAGAGTCAGAACCTGCAATCGTCATAGCAATATTATTTTTTACCATTTTCTATACTCTTTAAAAATAATTTTTGACCTTCAAAATAATCTTGTTTGTTATTTAAATCAAGTTTAATTAATGGATCTTCAAATATAACTTCATTAACAGAATTATTGCTTAATATAAAATCTTTAATTGTTCTTTCTTTAGAAATAAATTTATTCATTTCATCTAGAATTTTACTACTCAAAATAACAGGATGGCCACCTCTTAAAGAACCATCTTCTAAAATAAATTTAGGAATGGTTATCTCTTTACCTGATAGAAAATGGTTTTTGATTAATTGTTCTAAGATATATTTTGGCCTAGGTTGATCAATTGACATTAAAAGAATATCATCAACTTTAGGTATAGCACCCAAACCTTTAATTATCGAAGAAGTTTTTCCACTTTTATAATTTGAATTCACTATTATATCAACATCGTAATTTCTTATTTTTCTTATAATTTTTTCACTACAAAAACCTAAAACAATAGTTGGTTTTATATTCAAAGAATTTAAAATATCTATGTGAAATTCTATTAAAGATTTTCCATTCCATTCTAAAAGTGGTTTGGGTTCACCCATTCTAGAAGATAAACCAGCGGCTAATAATAACCCGCCAATCTTACTCATTAGATTTTACTTTTTGAAAGAGAATTATTAATTTTAGAAGTAACTTTAGACCAGACATTTTCAGGCATAGCCATTGGAAGTCCTGTTCCACCTTCTTTAATCATTAACATTTCAGCAATAATACTCACAGCAATTTCATCAGGAGACCTACCTCTTAAATCTAAGCCAACAGGAGAACGTATCGCTCTTATTTTTTCTTCAGGAATTCCATTTTTAAGTAAATCTTCAAATATTAATACTGCTTTTCTCATACTTCCTACTATCCCTATATATTTTGCTTTTGTTTGAACAGCAGCCTGAGTAGCAACCAAATCATATCTATGTCCCCTGGTTGCAATAATAATGTAGGTATTTTCTGTAACAGGTAAACTTTTCAAAGCATTTTCAGGAATATCATTAACTATTCTTTCTGCATGTGGGAATCTATTGCTATTTGCAAATTCTTTTCTGTCATCAGTAATCCATACATTGAAATTCAGTTTATGGGCAATCGGGGCCAAGCTATTTGCTATATGACCACCTCCACAGATTAGTAATGTGGCAGGGGTTGTATAAATCTCAACATACCATTCATTGCCATCTTTAAGTTTGACACATTTACTAGAACGATTTGAAATAGTATTCTCAATGTCTTCAGATTCATTAATTAGTTCATCATTAGAAATTTTATTTGTATTTTCAAAATCAAAAGTTTTTTTAATTCCAATAGACAAATCTTTATTCTGAGTATTAACCAAAGTTAAAATACTTTTTCCACTATCTTTTCCATTTAAAGAATTCTGCAAAGATCTTAAATGTTCAATATTCTTATTTTCTGGAATTAATTTATCCAATAAAAAATACATAGTACCACCACAGACTAATCCTTCCTGCTCTGCCAATTCCTGATTCAAAGTATATTCTCTAAATCTTGTTTCCGAATCTGAATCTTCTTCCAGCATGGATTTCGATTCAAACCAAATATCTCCTTCTACACACCCGCCACCTAAAGTGCCTACTGTTGATCCGTCATCACGAATAAGTAATTTAGATCCAATCTTTTGAGGAGTGGATCCTTTAGTATTTACTACGGTGGCTAAAACAATATTCTTGCCTTGCTCTAATTCTTTTAATGAATTTGAAATAACTTCATACATAATATTTATTGTTAAATGATATTTGTTTAATTATACCAATATTTAATATTATAAATGTATAATATATATATGCAAAAAAAATTAGGTAAAATAACCACAAATAACAACTTAAAAACATCTGATGCGCCACCTGGGCAATTTGTGACTGAAAAATTTCCTGTTTTTTCAGTATTCCCTACCCCATCTATAAATTTAGATACATGGAAATTAACAATTACCGCCGATTCAAACCCAATAAGGGAATATAAATGGGATGAAATAATTAAACTTTCTAAAGATAATATTGAAGAAGATTTTCATTGTGTTACTCAATGGTCTAGATTAGATACAAAATGGAAAGGATTTCTAGTAAATAATTTGTTTAAAAATTTTGAAATAGACTCAGATTTAAAGTATGTGAATATTATCTGTTATGACGGATATACTACTAACATTCTTAGAACAGATTTACTTTCCCCAAAAACAATTCTTGCAACTAAATTTGAAGGCAAAGACTTAGAACCAAATCACGGATGGCCATTAAGGCTTGTAATCCCACACTTATATGGCTGGAAAAGTGCAAAATGGATAAAAGAAATTGAATTCACCTCAAGCCCAATGCCAGGTTTTTGGGAAGTGAGAGGTTATCATATGAATGGTGATCCTTGGAAGCAGGAAAGATTTTCATAAAAAAACTAGCTTTACCTAAAATCTGTCAACGTACTTGACACGCCTTGTATCAACCTATAAAATACGTTCTATAACAATATTGGTGACAGAATGGAATGGGATTTTTTCTCAGAACCAAATATTGAAGGCGTTTATGTTATAAGCGTTGCATCTCGAATGCTATCAATGCATCCTCAAACTTTGAGGAAGTATGAAAGAATAGGCTTAGTTAGGCCTAGCAGAACTGGTGGAATGCTTAGGCTTTACTCGCAAGAAGATATTGCTAAATTAAAATTAATAAAATATCTAGTAGATGATTTAGGTCTTAATTTAGCTGGTGTCCAATTAATTTTAAATATATTTAATGATTTATTAGATTTAAAAAAAGGAAATGAAATTTTAAAGGGTACACAATTAAAAGTGTTTCTAGAAAACAAATTACAAGAATTATTTGAAACATTAGGACTTGAATATGACACAACCTAAAAAAAATACAACTAAAAAAAAAGTAGCAAAATCTAAAGCGAAAAATAAAAATTTAGAAAAAAAGGGATACAAAGAAGAAATAAAACAATTGAAAGATGCATCCGTACGCTCACAAGCAGATTTAATAAATTTCAAAAGAAGAACTTTAGATGATATTCAATCTAACAAAACAAAAGTTAAAACAGGGATATTTACAAGATTTATAACAACTCTTGATGATCTTAAACTGACTTTAAATTCTTTACCAAAAGATAAACAATTTAAAGATTGGATGACAGGAATGGAAATAATAATTAAAAATTTTGAAAAAAGTTTAAATAATGAAGGGTTATCAGAAATTAATCCTATTAAAGGGGATGATTTTGATCCATCAAAACATGAATCACTTTCAATTGAAAATACAAATGATTCTAAACTAGACGGAAAAATTTCCCAGACAATTAGGAATGGATATTCAATTGAAAACTCAATAATACGTCCAGCCCAAGTTATTTTATCAAACTATATAAAAAAGAATTCATAAATAGGAGCATAAAATGCCAAAAATTCTAGGAATTGATTTAGGAACAACAAACTCATGTATGGCAATAGTCGAAGCCTCAGAGGGAGAAGTTTTAGAAAACTCGGAAGGTGGAAGAACTACACCTTCAGTAATTGCTATCAATCCAAAAAATGATGAAAGATACGCAGGGCTAGTAGCAAAAAGACAAGCTGTTACTAATCCTGAAAACACAATATTTTCTGTAAAAAGATTTATTGGAAAAAAATACAGTGATTCTTCTCTGAAAAAAGACATGGGGATGATTCCTTATAAAGTTAAATCAGGTAAAAATGGAGACGTTTCAGTACAAATGGCAGGCACAGATTATACACCTCAAGAAGTATCTTCCATGATATTGTCTAAACTTAAATCAGATGCTGAAACAAAATTAGGAGAAAAAATTACTCAAGCTGTAATAACTGTTCCAGCCTATTTCAACGATAGTCAAAGAAAAGCAACAAAAGATGCCGGCACCATAGCTGGATTAGAGGTATTAAGAATAATTAACGAACCTACAGCAGCTGCCCTGGCGTATGGATTAGATAAAAAAACTGATCAAACTATTGCAGTATATGATTTAGGTGGTGGTACTTTTGATATAACAATTTTACATTTAGGGGACGGGGTTTTCGAAGTTAAATCTACCAATGGTGACACTCATCTTGGTGGCGATGATTTTGATCAAAGAATTGTATCTTGGTTAGTTGAAGACTTCAAAAAAGAACAAGGTATAGATTTAATGCAAGATAACATGGCAATTCAAAGATTACGTGAAGCTGCTGAAAAAGCTAAAATTGAACTTTCAACGGTTATGGAAAGTGAAATAAATCTTCCTTTTATAACAGCTGATGCTTCTGGCCCAAAACATTTGGTTAAAACTATTTCAAGATCGCAATTAGAAAATCTAATTATGGATTTAGTAGAGCAAACTATTGCTCCATGTAAATTAGCTGTAAAAGATGCAAAAATCAAAACTACAGAAATAAATGAAGTAATACTAGTTGGTGGAATGACAAGGATGCCTGCTATACAAAGCGCAGTAGAAAAATTCTTTGGTAAAGAATCCAACAAAGGAGTAAACCCTGACGAAGTCGTAGCTGTAGGAGCTGCCATTCAAGCAGGAGTATTACAAGGAGATGTTCAGGATGTCTTACTTTTAGATGTAACACCTCTTACACTAGGAATAGAAACTCTTGGTGGTGTGTCTACCCCTCTTATAGAGAGAAATACAACAATACCTACACAAAAAACAGAAACTTTTAGTACAGCTCAGGATAATCAACCTAGTGTAGAAATACATGTTTTACAGGGAGAAAGAAGCATGGCAACCGAAAACAAGACACTGGGTAAATTTATTTTGGATGGGATCCCTCCTGCCCAAAGAGGATTGCCTCAAATTGAAGTTAGCTTTGACATTGATGCAAATGGTATCTTAAACGTTTCAGCAAAAGATAAAGGAACTGGAAAAGAACAAAAGATAACTATTACAGCAAGCTCAGGACTAAGTGATGATGAAATAGAACAAATGATCACTGATGCTGAAGCACATGCAGATGAAGATGAGAAAAAGAAAAAATTAATTGAACTGAAAAACAATTCTGATTCTTTAATATATCAAGCTGATAAACTTATCTCAGAAAATAAGGATAAGCTCGCAGATGATCTTGTAGAAAAAATAAATACACAAAAAGAAACTTTAAAAACAGCAATTGAATCAGATGATGTAGAAAAAATAGAATCGGAAATGAATTCGTTTCAAACTGTATTACAAGAAATAGGGCAATCAATGTATTCTCAAGCTCAGCCAGGTGAAAACCCTACAGAAAATAATGAGACTGAAAATAACGAATCATCTACTAAAAGAAAAAGTGCAAAACCTAAAAATACTAAAAAAGCAAAAAAAGATAAAGATGATATAGTTGATGGAGAAACTAAAAAGGATAAATAAACATAAAAAATATTCCTTGAAGTTACAAACCTTGAATCTTAATTGAAGTAGATTTACCGTACTGTTTATTAATATTTAGTAATAACGGCACCTGGTGTTCAATTAAAATTGACAGATCCAAAGATCCACATTTCACAGGATTCAATCCTTCGATTGTATCTATTAATTCTAGAAATTTAGATTCGGGTTTTTTATCATTAACAAAATATAACAAATCATGATCCATTTTTTTTTGAATTCTTTTTAAATCCAAATGGCTGATAGTATGAAATGAAGAGATGATATGAGAATCTGGTAGTAAATTATATAAAAAATGAGATACAGATTCTTGGATCTCAGATGATCTTTTAAATTTTCCTTTATCTACTGATAAAGGCACAGTGGTATCAATTATATATTTACCCTTGAGTTCATTTTTCAAAAGTATTAACTGATCTTTTACAGCACTGAATGGTAAAGCAACAAATACAATATCAGATTCCAAAACTGTCTGTTTATAATCAGAACATAATATTTCAACATCAGGCAAAATTTTTCTTATTTGATTTCCGGATAATTCTGCTTTGCTTATATCTCGTGATCCAATAACTATTGAATGTCCATAAGAACCAAAACGAATAGCCAAAGCCTGACCTTCTTTACCAGTACCACTTATAAATCCTATTTTCAAATTCAATTCCTAGAAAAATTGCTAATATGGATTCGACCAAATAGTTTCATATCCTTTGCCAGTAATCGCATTCTTAATTTTTGATTTTTCTATTGATTGTAATTCTTTAAAAGCGTCTTGAAGCATAACATCAACTTTAGCATTTACAGGATATAAAATATTTTCTAGTAATTTATCCCATACTCCATCTTCTGTAAGTACTTTTATATAAGAATACCAAGGGATGATTACAAAATTTTTCACTTCTTTTAAATCTGGTCTTAATTTATTTAATATTTTTATACGGTCATCCGCAGAACTTGCAATTGGGAAAATTTTTATTAAAACATTATCTTCTGATATTCTTCTATCTATAACCAAAGAAACATTTAAATTAAAAAAAACAATAGATACTACATCAGAATCAGAAATACTTTTTAAAAATTTATTTAAATCATTAAACATTAATCACTCTTTTACCAAATCTTTTAAAGTGTCTAAAAAGCCTGGCAATATATTTTTCCAATCTCCAACTGCACCAAAAGCAGCATCATTAAATATATTCGCTTCAGCATTTTTATCAATTGAAACAATATTTTTTGAATTGCCACATCCTGCCATATGCTGACTTGCTCCCGAAATTGCTACAGTCAAATACAAATTAGGCGAGATATCTTTACCAGTAAGACCGATTTGATAGGAATGATCCATCCAACCTGCATCACAAACTGCTCTTGATGCTCCGACAGCAGCATTTAGTAGGTCAGCAATTTCATTTAAAGTATCAAAAGGTTCAGGTCCACCAAGACCTCTTCCTCCTGCGACTACTATATCAGCATCTTCTAATCTTATTCCTTCAGATTGCTCGTTTATTCTTTCTATTACTTTAGTTTTAGTTTCCAAATCATCTGCATAATCAATATATTCAATTTCTGGAGATATTGTTTTATCAGTTAAAGAATCAAATACTTTTGGTCTTACGCAATAAATTTCAGTTTGTGTTTTAATATTTATTTTAGACATAAAATTTCCGCCAAAGACTGGTCTAATTCCTGTCCATTCATTATTTTCATTTTTTTCAATCCCCAAACAATCATTCACTAGTCCCCAACCAAATTTAAAAGCTAATCTTGGGGCTAAATCCTGCCCTAAATTTGTTTTAGATATTAAAATTTTATTCGGTTGCAAATTTTCAACCATATCAGTTGCTAATTTTGACAAAATATTTGGATTCAGATTATTAGTATCGATGCTAGAGTGGGCTAAAATTTTAGAACATGGAATTTGTTTCAAAATCCCGTCTTTGTCTTGCAGATCATCTCCAAATACTCCTACAGTTATTTCGTCATCAGAAATATCCAGGCTATTTAATAAAAATAACAATTCAAACACTCCATTATCTAAATCATTGCCATTTAATTCTGCTAAAACTAAAACATTATTCAAAATTTTCTCCAATTAAATTAAATTATTATCTCTGAGTTTAAGTGCAAGATTTCTACCTATATCGTATTCATCTTCTCCTTCAATAAATTCACAATTTGAATTTTTTTCCGGTATATATATATCAGTAATTTCGTTAATATCCTTAATATCATCTGCAGAAATTCCTAAATCATTTAATGTAAAAAATTCAGGTTGAATTTTTCCTGCCGCCATAATACCTCTTAAATTAGGATATCTTGGTTCCCCATATTCATTACTTACAGTAACTAATGCAGGTAGCTCAGATTTAACAATTTCTGTACCACCTGAAATAACTCTTTCTATCGTTATATCATTATTGTTACACTCAATACTTTTAGCTAAAGTAATACAATCAAGATCTAGCTTTTCAGCTAATCCTATAGGAACTTGTGCGTTATCCCAATCAGATGCATGTCTACCACAAAGAATAAGATCAAAAGGACCTATTTTATTTATTGTTTCGTAAAGTACACTAACAGTAGTAAACGGATCAGATGTTTCAAGCATTTCATCTTTAACCAAAAATAAGTTTTGGCATCCCATTGACAATGGTTTTTTAATTACATCCATACTAAAATCTTTTCCGATAGATAACACAGAGATTTCAACATCTCCTATACTTTCTTTTAACTGTAATGCAGCTTCTATTGCATTTTCATCAAACCCATTCAATACAGTAGATACTCCTTGTTTCGGAACGAAATTCCATTCATTTGAATCTATATCAATAGAACTTACAGGAACTTCTGGGTCTATAACTTCTTTTACACATACTAAAATTTTCATTTAACACCTAATTAATAGATAAATTAGAAAGGACACATAAAATTATCTCTTCTTATTCATAACAGTGTCAAACATTATTACCTAAAATTAACACAAAAAATATTTAAAAATTAATGTATAAATATTAAAATTGTACTTGACAAGTTTTAAACAAGTATTAAAATAGTATTAATTGAAGTGGAGATTATTATGCAACAGCCAGCAGAAACTTTAAAAAATAATACAAACTTATCTGAAGTTAAACCTTTAGGTAGTCAGGGCAAATTAGAATGTCCAAAATGTTCCAGTACTATAGTAAAAACATACTATGAACCGCAATGCCTGCAGTGCGGTTATGTTGATTACTCAAGCGAATTGGAGAAAATACAATCACCTGGAAGTACTGTAGTTGGATCTGCGACCAGGTACATGGTTAGATATAAAGGGCATTCAGAAAATTTCAAAGACAAACTAACACACGTTAAAGTAATAAGAATAAAAAACAGAATAGTTTTTGATGTTAACTGTCCCTTCTGCGATTCATCAATGGAACAAACTTCATTATCTGGCAAAAGAAAAGATTTAAGAGAAGAAAGATTCAAATGCGGTCAGGGACATAGAGTTTCTTTAGTACCAGCAAAAAAGAATGGGATAGCCTGGAGATAAATTATCTTTTAGTTTAATTATATATTAGATATCTAATATATAATTTAATTATGAAAGAAAAATTTATTGTAACTATACCTGTCTATAAAAGTGGAAATACCAAATTAACAAAGTATATTTCCGAAATTAATTGTAATACATTAATTGTCCCACAAATTTCATCTGTCAGAGCCGATCCTTCATCATTGGCTTATCATATAAAACAAAAATATAATAAATCAGTAATTATCACTATTAACACTGTAGACACAAATCTTAGATTCATTCAATCAAGAATACTAGGTGCCGAATTATTTAAGTTAAATAATTTTTTAATTACAAAAGGCGATGCAACGAGTTTGCAAAAATCACCGGAAAAACAATCGAAAGATTCAAAGGCTGTTTACGAACAGGCAACTACAAAAGTAATGAGTTCCATAAATCAAATGAATAAAGGCTATGATTTTATTGGTAATGAACTTGAATCAAAAACAGACTGTATATTTGGAAGTACAGTAGAAATAAATCAAACTGACAATAAATATTTAAACCTAATTGATAAAAAAATTAAATTGGGATCATCTTATTTGATCAGTAATCCAATATACGATGGAAATATGTACAACACTTTTATAACAAATTTTAATAAAAAATTTTCTGATAAAATAAAAATTCCAATTTATGTAAGCATAAGAATGAACTTACCAAACGACAGTTTTTTTGATCAAAATTATCATACTTACAAAACTAGTTTTGAATCAAACAAATTAAATGCATATATAAAATTGCTTACATCTTTAAGTAATGTTGGTATTACAAATTACAATTTAATACTTTTTGACAATAATAATGCTGACAAAGAAAGTTTAAAAGAACAAGTTTTAATAGCAAATAAATTAATAAATTTTTCAAAATCATAATTTTTTATATTTTAAAATTGTGTTTTGGGCAAAAATGCATAATAATTAATTTATCTAATAAAACTTGAGGTTACAAATGAATATATATAAAGAATTTGGCGCAAGAACAATACATAATTTGGCAGGAGCTTCTACTAGAGTGGGTGGTCCCATATTAGCAAAAGAGGTTGCAGATGCTATGGTAAACGCATCAACACTATCAGTTGATATGACAGAATTACAAGCCAGTGCATCAGAATACATATCTAAAATTACCGGATCTGAATCTGCTTATGTAACCTCCGGGGCATCTGCAGGGCTAACTATGGCTGCAGCAGCCATACTTGCAGGCCTTGACCCATCAAAAATGGAGAACCTTCCAAGTGTTAAAGATGATAAAAATGAATTTATTATTTCAAGAGAACATAGAAATGGATACGACCACGCTTTTAGATTGGCTGGCGGTGAAACAATTGAAGTAGGTATGAATGAAATCTTGTCAGGAGCTGGAGTAAGAAGAACTGAGGCTTGGGAGTACGAATCAGTTGTCAATGAAAAAACAGCAGGCATAGTTTACGTAGCTACCCAAGACTCTGAACCTCCTTTTGAAGAAGTGATCAAAGTAGCAAAAAAAAATAACTTGCCTGTCATTGTTGATGCGGCGGGACAATTACCTCCTAGAGAAAATTTGAGGAAATTTATAGAAATGGGTGCAGATTTAGTTGCATTCAGCGGTGGGAAAGCAATTAAAGGACCCCAATCATCAGGAATATTATGTGGTAAAAAAGATTATATAAGTTCAGTTGCTTTGCAATCTTTAGATATGGATGAATATTATGAAATATGGAATCCTCCTTCAAATTTAATTGATAAATCTAAAATCAGTGCTATTCCAAGACATGGAATCGGAAGAGGTTTTAAAGTAGCAAAAGAAGAAATTGCAGGACTGCTTGTTGCTTTAAGATTATTTATTGAAAAAGATATCAATGCAGAAATGGCAAATTGTAAAAAATATCTATCTATTATTGATGATAAAATAAAATCACTCCCAAATATAGAAACTTCAATAAATACTCCTTCTAATAGCGAGGAATATCCTACACTGAATATTCATACGGGAAATATTGATGCCTTTGAATTGTGTAACAGCCTTAAAATTAAAAGTGGTTTATTTCTCAATGAAAAGGGATTGAGTGAAAACTTTATGACAGTTCATCCTATGAATTTATCAGAAGACAATATTGAACAAATTTCCGATGCATTGCATAACGATATAAAAGAATATATAAAGTAACAGGAGTAAAAAATGGATATAAAAGTGGGTTCCAGATTAAAATGTTCATTAACCGGATCTGAATTTATGGTAGTTAAAACAGGTGATGGCACCTTAGCTAATGCTGGCAAAAACCTCATAGATTCAAAAGGGAATTCTGAAATTTCCTCTGATAATAAAATTGAAGGCCCAGGCAATACATTAGGAAAACGTTATGAATCAAAAAGTGGCATTATTGTTCTTTGTACTAAGGCTGGCCAGGGAATTATTTCATGTGACAACGCGTCTATGACTGAGGTTAAACCTAAAAGATTACCGTCATCAGATTAATTTTTATAATATCCTAATATAAGGCGGATAAGAAGCCTTGTACGTATCTTTATGTTTCGGAACATCTTTATTAGCAAACGGTATTTTTTGAATAAAATGCATTTTACCAGCTTGATATAAAATTCTTGGAATAATTAAAAAATTATTCAATGGCATTTTAAAAATAAATTTCAATAAATTTTTGTCATTGAATTCAACTGAACTACCCTTGAATCCAGATTTAAATACTTTTTGTGAATTCTGAATTAAATCAATATGAACTGCCATACTATTTTTAAATTCTGAACTAAATCGAAATTCATATTGTCCAGAAATTTCGTATAAAGGAGAGACTTTAAAAGTTTTATCAATGTTATATGCAATTATATTTTGTTTATCATTTTTACCATTTCTTAAAACATAGACATGTCCATCTCCAAAAGTATTATTAACTTCAGCTATATGACAAATTATTTTATTACTTGAATCTAAAATATAATAAATAGTAATAGGATTGAATGTATGATTAAGAAATCTAACAGTAGTCAAAGAATAAATTTTAGATACAGAATTGCTTAACTTATACTTTTTTAACCAATTCATAACATTTTGAAAAGTTGAAAGATTATTTTGTGTCAGATAATCTTTGTCAGAAAATTTGAATATACCGAATTTATTGTATCCAAATAATTTTAAAGTTGAATTCAATATTTCCAATTCATCCAAATCTATTAAAAACATTAAAGCATTATATGAAAAAGAATTTGATTTCTTTCCTAATCTTTGATGATAAATTTGTGATTTTATTATTTTTGAATTCAAGTTAATTACCTTTATTTTTAAAATCATTATAAGATTGAAATGCAGACCTTACAGCATCTTCATGAAATCCATTACCAAAATAACTTCCTGCAAAAAATATATTATTTTTACCATTTAATTTTCTTAGATTAACTTGTGTTTTTAATGAATTTTTATCATATACAGGATGTTCATATAATGTTCTATACAATATTTTATCTTTTTTTGGTTCCAAAAATGGATTCAAAGAAACTATATAAGTATTATTAGTATTTAATTTGTTTAAAAAATTCATATTATAAGAAATACTTATTTTATCCGTATCATTATTAATATCCATATAATTCCATGAAGCCCAGTATCTTTTTTTCGGAGGTAATAAACGAGTATCCTTATGTAAATAAATATTATTCTTAGAATAATTCCAAGTCGATAAAATCCCATATTCTTTAACAAATCTATTTCTAAGGATTTCGGTTGCCTGATCAGCATGAGTGGCAATAAATACCACGTCTAAATCATACTGGCTTTGGTCAGTAATGACATTTATTGAATCATTTATTTTTAATTCATTAACTTTAGTATTCAAAATAACTTTTGGTTGTATAATTTCAATAATTTTATTTACATATACCGAACCACCATTTACAACATATTTCCATTTAGGTCTGTTAGTAAATTGTAATAATCCATGATTTAAATAGAATTCCGCAAAAAAATTGGCATTCCAATTTTCTATACCTGATTTAGAGTTAGACCAAATAGCTGATGCTAATGGTAAAAAATATTTATTTACCACATCATCAGGATATTTATATTTAGTAAAATGTTCCAAAAGAGAATCATCATTAAGCATCTGATGATCATAAAAATATTTAAATTTTTTTGTATAAATAATTATATTTGCAATCAATTTATAATTTTGCAAATCAAAAATATTCGCTGGAATAAGTCCAAATAAATTTTTACCTGAATAACCTTTATTGGTAGAAACATCCCAAAATGAAAATGACATATCTGAATTCTCATATTTAACATCTAAATTATTAAGTAAATTAATAAAATACGGATAATTTTTATCATTAAAAACTATAAATCCAGTATCAATTTTCAATCCACTATCTTCTCCAGATTTAATCTCATACGTGTTAGTATGCCCACCTAATCTGTTATTTTTTTCAATCAAAGTAATCTTATGACCTTCATTACCTAACAAATAACACAAAGTAAGACCAGCTACTCCAGAACCTATAATTCCAATATTCATATCAGTTTCGTTTTAACAAAGCATGTCCAATTAAATATTCATTGC
>ENA-UPTF01001311-UPTF01001311.1-marine-metagenome-genome-assembly--contig:-NODE-1311-length-15884-cov-1.714051_pt1 | contig 15884 bp, 12 predicted proteins | sample MGYA00238166_ERZ767019 | MGnify/ENA primary metagenome ERZ767019 (study PRJEB28930, sample SAMN06266391) | marine metagenome | isolation source: Sea water from 250 m depth | place: Atlantic Ocean...
GGATAGGTTCAACAGCGTTGAACCGCAGTACTCTTTTAACAAGGTGATCCGAGAAGAATTACCAGATGACGGAATTGCAGTGTTTGGTATTACTCAATTAGGATTTGCGGCTTGGTTTGGTTTCCCAACCTATGAGCCCCGTACTCTTATTCACTCGGGTTACCAGGGTACATTAGGATATGCATTTCCAACAGCGTTAGGAGCTAAAATAGGAAATCCCGACAAAAAGGTAATTGCCATTTCTGGAGATGGTGGATTTATGTTTGGGGTTCAGGAATTAGCTACCGCCGCGCAACATAATATAGGTGTAGTCACTATCGTTATGAATGATGGAGCATTTGGTAACGTTAAACGTAATCAAAAGGAAGATTACGGTGAGCGTTACCTTGGCGTAGAATTACATAATCCGGATTTTTTAAAATTGGCAGACGCATTTGGGGTAATGGGGCAACGGGTAAATTCACCTGAAGGTCTAAGAAAAGCCTTAAAAGAGGCTTTTAGGGAAGATGGCCCAGCGTTGATCGAAGTTACCATCGGGGAAATGCCATCGTTATGGAAGTATATGCCTCTTGTGCGAGCGAAAGATCAGACACGAGAAAAATCATGAAGGTGACCAGTTACCGAAAGGATGGTTTAGAAGGTTTTGGTAAATTGGTAAACACTATTGAGAATGAAGTTTGAGTTCTTAAGGGAAAGAAATTAAATCCGTTATTTTTTTTGCCGAAATTATTGTCGAACGTTGGCTTGACCCTATCGTTGGAGAGAATTAGCGTATGTTGAAGATCAACTCCGTGCTGAGCTGGCGTAATGACCAAACTGCAAAAATTAAATCAATCATTTCAGTCCCAGGTACCTTCAGTTGATAAACTGCTGCGGCAAGATGCGGTTGTTGGGCTTATGGAAATTTACGGGCGCCAGACAACCACTAATGCCGTTCGAGCGCTGATTTCTCAAACACGTTTGGAATTTAAAGCAAATGGTCGAAAGGCTCTTGAAACGCTATTAGAGAAAAATCTTTCGTCGTTGCTTAAAAATTGGCTTGAGCATCATTCTACACCCTCATTAAAACTCGTTTATAACCTTACCGGTACGGTATTACATACCAATTTGGGTCGGGCTCCCTTACCCCGGGAGGCAATTGAAGCAATGGCAAATGTAGCTCGAGGTGCTTCAAATATAGAATTTGACCTTTCCAGAGGAAAAAGGGGCGACCGTGACGATCATTTAGAAAAGCTTATTTGCGAGTTAACTGGTGCTGAAGCCGCCACCGTGGTTAATAATAATGCTGCGGCCGTATTGTTAGTCCTTAATACTTTGTCGAACCGGAAGGAAGTTCCCGTGTCGAGAGGTGAATTGATCGAGATTGGCGGTTCTTTCCGAGTACCGGATATTATGAAACGGGCGGGTGCTAAATTAGTAGAAGTTGGGACGACCAACCGAACCCATTTGAGCGATTATGAAGACGCTATCGGTTCTAAAACCGGGGCGTTGATGAAAGTTCATGCCAGTAATTATACCATCCAGGGATTTACAAATGAGGTTACAGGTAAAGAATTAGCCTCCTTGGCCAAGATCCATGATTTGCCTCTTATCGAGGATTTGGGTAGCGGTACGTTTGTAGACCTAACGAAGTTTGGTTTGCCTCATGAACCGACCGTTAGAGAGACGCTTTTCAATGGTGTCGATATTGTCACTTCATCGGGTGACAAATTACTTGGTGGTCCCCAAGTAGGATTGATCACTGGGCGAAATGACTTAATTGCGGCTATAAAAAAGAACCCAATGAAAAGAGCTTTACGGGTCGATAAAGTGACGATCGCTGCACTTTGGGCTGTTTTACAATTATATCGGGACCCTGATAGATTGGCAGAAAGGGTGCCAACTATCCGGTTGCTAACCAAACCCGAAAATGAAATTCACACAACGGCTAAATCCCTTGTTGGGCCTTTATCAAGAGCGTTAGGTCAATCATTCACTGTTTCAACAATTCCATGTAAAAGTCAAATTGGGAGTGGATCCCTTCCTGTAGAAAGGCTTAATAGCGCAGCCTTATCAATAAAACCTGATGGTGGTCAAAAGGGAACAGCTTTAAAAAAGTTATCGCAAGCTTTCCGCGGACTCCCGATACCGGTTATAGGTCGAATTCAAGATGATGCATTGATTTTAGATTTAAGATGCCTTGAGGACGTGGCGGGTTTTGAGGAGCAATTAAAAAGACTGGATTTATAATCTATGATTATAGCTACAGCGGGTCATATTGATCACGGTAAAACCGCCTTGGTACAAGCCTTAACAGGAATAGATACGGACCGGCTACCCGAAGAAAAACAACGTGGGATGTCGATTGACCTAGGTTTTGCATATCATCCTCTGGATAGTGGGCGTGTGATGGGTTTCGTTGACGTTCCCGGTCACGAGCGTTTCATTCGTAATATGTTGGCAGGTGTAACTGGAATTCAAAGTGCAATATTGATTGTGGCCGCTGATGACGGTCCTATGCCGCAAACAAAGGAGCATCTATCAATTTTGGATCTTCTGGGTATATCAGATGGCGTAATCGCTCTAACAAAAATAGACCGCGTTGAAACCAATCGTTTGAAGGAGGTCGAGAGTGAGATAAAGAGCATGGTGACGGGCACTTGTCTCAAAGATGCGGATATAATGCCAGTTTCAGCTGTGGATGGTAGTGGTATTGAAGAGCTTCGAGATCATCTTGAGGCGATGACTGACCTGGTGGAAAAACGTAAGGGTAACGGTCACTTTCGGTTATCTATTGATCGCTGTTTTACAGTGCAAGGTGCAGGTTTGGTTGTTACCGGGGCAGTGTTTTCTGGAAAAGTAAATGTTGGTGACATATTAACACTTTCTCCGGGCGGTACCGAAGTTAGAGTACGTGGCATACATTCTCAAAACCGGAAAACGGAAACAGGCATCGCGGGGGAACGTTGCGCAATCAATATTACCGGGTCTGATCTAAAGAGTTCAGCAGTGAAACGTGGAGGGTGGTTGCTAACACGTCAAATACACGCGCCAGTTCCAAGATTTGACGCGATCTTAAAAGTGTTGCCTAACGAGAAGAAACCTTTTCGCCACTGGACCCCTGTGCACATTCATGCAGGAGCTGCAGAGATCCCTGGTCGTATTGCAGTTCTTGGTCAAAAAGAAATAGCTCCTGGTTCGGAGGAGCTTGTACAAGTTGTTCTAGATCGACGTATAGGTATCCTTAGGGACGATCACTTCATCGTGCGGGATCAGTCTGCGCAACGGACCATAGCGGGAGGGAAGGTTGTGGATCCGTTCTCCCCATCTCGCGGCAGAGCTAAGCCAGTTAGGATAAAATTTTTAGAAGATATGATGATTTCTGAGCCGGATCATGCATTAAGTTGTCTGCTTAAAAATAATCCTGAAGGTGTAGATCTGAGACAGTTTTCTATCGCTTGGAACCTTACACAGGAAGATATTGAGGCGCTTCTTGAACTGGTTGAGCATAAAATGGCTGGACCCGAAAAAAAACCTTCAATTTTTTCTAAGGTGCACTGGGAAGCCCTCGAAAATGAAGTAATCTTACATCTTAAATCTTGGCACCAGGCAAATCCTGATCGCTCCAATCTGAATGCTCATGGATTACGGACTGCCACATCCAAACGAATAGCCATGACTATATTTCAGGATATGCTGGACCACCTGGCCAACTCAAAACGCATCGTTAACCTAGGTCCTGGGTACTGTATTCCAGGTTTTGAGCCAGTTCTTTCAAAGAAGGATACCGCTCTATGGAATAAGATAAATCCAATTTTAAGTGAAGGAAATATGAAAGCGCCAGTCGTAAGCGAACTTGCTAATCAATTAGAATTGGATCGGAAGGCCTTGGAAAAATTCCTTGTTAGAATTGCCAAATTAGGGAGAGTAAGGCAGGTTGCAAAAAATCGATTTTTTCTGCCTGAGGCGGTTGTTAGTTTAGCTGAAATTGCAGCAGCCTTGGGAAAGGCAAATGGTGAAAGAGGATTTAGTGCCGCGGAATTTAGAGACAGAACAAACATCGGTCGCAACTTGGCTATAGAGATTTTAGAGATTTTTGACAAATCTGGTCTGACGTGGCGCTCGGGGGATACCCGCAAGGTTTTAAAGTCAGTATCGGATATTTTTGGAACTAGCTAACTTTTGCAAGTTTAGGTGCTGCGTAACGGCCTGATCCGCGTTGAGGAAATTTGGCAATGGCGTATCCCTGCTGATGGCAGGCTTTAGTAATCAAAAGAATTTTCCAATTAATGCTGCCGACAACAACCAAAGTGCCGGCGACAGCTAATATCCAACCTAAGTCATTTCCCCACACTAAATAAATCATAGCTAGCATTGACGGGAGTAAATAGGAAATAAATTGTATTTTTAAAGTTGAAGCTAATAACAAATTTTGAGAATTTTGCCCTACACCCTCATCTCCTAAGGACATCACATAATTTCGCCACAGCAGGGCGTTAATTGCGGCTAAGACTAATCCTCCTACTGGCAATATGCTTGGGAGCGGTATGCTTTGCGGGTAGATAAAAGAGTATATAGCTAATAATCCGAATCCCTCATAAAAGCCGGAGGCTACAAGTATCCAAGGAATTTTTGGCGCTCTCCATGTGGGTATTCCTTTTGCAGAATGAAGAATACGCGCTTGGCAATAAAGGAATGTTAAGGCCGCAACGGCAATAATCAAATGAATGGAATTTGAAGGTGACAAATAATCTATAAATCCAGCTAAATATAGAACACCAACAGCATATACTTCTCTCGACATCCATGAATTTTGCGGTTTCAGCACCACATAAAAAGCCCGGAGCTTTCTGCCTATTTTAAGCCAAACAAAAAATAATCCGATTGCTATAATGATCCCGGAAACAAGGAAAATATTCAGCATAGCTTTTTCTGTTAAATTGTTAGTGAGGTAAAAAAGGTAAGTCATTAAGATGAACCCTGAGCCCAGTCCACCCATGATAAAATTCATGGCGGCTCGTAAATCCCAAAACGTCTGCGGTTTTCCAGAAAGCGGATTATCTGAAATTGAAAGGGCAGGGTCGCTCATCTCTGTATCATCGAGTTCTCGACCCGGAACCGAGGGGGTTTCATACAAGTACTTAATCTGTGGGTTGGTACCCAATTCAGCGTGCATTTGAAAATAATTGCGGTCAGCTGTAAGCCGAGAGACTTCACTATTCGGATCATTAAAATCGCCAAATTTGATAGCTGATGCAATGCAAGAGGAAGAACATGCAGGTGTAGCTTTCCAGTCTTTTCCTGGAGTTAATCCATCATCAACGCCACCGTCTACCCGATCCACGCAGAATGTACATTTTTGGGCCACACCAAGGCGTTCGTCATGAGAAACGACCTTTTCTTGGATAGTTTCTTCGCCGTAATAGAAATTTTTATCATGGACGATAGTACGGGCCTGATATGGACAAGCTACGGCGCAAGATGCACACCCGATGCAGAGGTCATAATCCATGGTGACAATGCCATCACTTCTTTGTTCGGTTGCACCAGTGGGGCAGACAGGTACGCAAGGGGGTTCGGCACAATGCTGACAACCAACAACAAGAAAGATACGTTCAACATCAGGGAACGATCCTGTCTCAACATCTAATACGCGTCGCCATTGAACTCCGGGTACCGTGTCATTAGCATGCTTGCATGCAACGGTGCAGGTTTGACACCCCACACAACGATTTACATCCACAACCATACCCCATCTCGGGGTATCGGCGTTCGAATAGCTGGGCAACATATCGTTCATCAGTGACCAGCGTGTTGCAATGCGTCCATATTTCGTGATGGCCCATGACCTCGCTTTATTTTTACTTTTGCAATATCTGAACCGCTTCCTGTTGAATCGGTTAATTTCAAAGACAAGGACGTTAGGGAATTCAAGCTCGCTAAATTGAGGTCCTTTGCGACAGGCATTTTCCAATGATCAAATTGGCCAATCATAACTACAGTATCTGGTCGTATGCCCTCCCGAAGCACGGCATAGCCGTTTGTGATGCCGGATACGCTTTCCAATACCACGGGATCTCCCTCCGTTAGGCCCATTTCCTGGGCTTTACTCCGGTTCATTATCACACCCTTGTGGCCCGCAATATTTTCGGCAACTTCGTTCATTAAAGGTATACCGACATTAGCACCCCATGAATATTGCATGCTGCGGGAGGTAAGACCCCAAAAAGGATAATCATCGGGGTTATGACCGCTTTCCTTTACATGTTCCGACCAAATTTCTGGAAAACGAACGTAACTGGGCATGGGTTGATATTCTTCAAGCTGTTTATCCCACCACTCAACTCCAATTTCATTGAGTCGACTGGCTAACTGAGTTCCATGGCGCAAGATACGTTCTTGATATGGCATTTCAAATCGAATGCCGTTCTTTTTCATATGTGGATATAAAAACCAATCTAATTGAGGGAAGGGCTTCAGCATATATCCGTTTTCTTTAAACCAATCTAAATCATTAACTTCTTTTCCATCAGACAGTTCATGGCTTGCCGCTTTAGCTGAATTATCCCAAATTGTTTCTAATTTATGGGGTATACTCTCTTCGATACCATAGTCGTATTTGTCAGACACTAATCGAACTCCATGTGCCCCGCGATTAATAGCTCTATTGTAGCCCTCGATTATACCTGATCGATGTGCCAGTTCGGTTGCAATATCTGTCATATCCATACTATCGACGGTTTTTTTGACTGCTGGTTGACGAATTGTCCAACCCTGTTGCGTCCAAAATTGTTCAACAAATTTGGTTCCACCCACCTGAATAAGCTGAAGGCTCTCTAAGTCTGTAGCCTCGGGCAATAGAATGTCTGCAAAGTGGTTCGTTTCATCGTGAGTGTAGGCAAATGCTACAATGAACGGAAATTCGGCCACTCTCTCTGCTACTTCTGGGGCATTCCAAGATGAGATTGCCGGATTTGTTCTATAACAAAACCAGATATCTGGCTTTGTTGGCACGGGCCAATGCTTTGGCGGCTCTTTTTGGAACAACCATGGTAAATGGGCGGGTCCCAGAGCTGCAGACCATGCGGAGTCGGCTGCCAACGGTACCAGAGTACGGTAGGCGTTACGGATATGTGGATCACTATTCCATTTTTCTTTTGAGGTTTCATTGAAAGGGTAATTCATAAAACCATCTGGCCCTTTTACTGCGGAGGCAAATCTATTGTGACCCGGTCGGTTTAGTTTGACATTAGTACCCATCATTCCTCCGGGTACTTCCAATGCACCGACCAGACAGAGCAGCAGGGTTCTCGCCCAACAGCAATTATATCCACCCCATCCGTTATTTACCGTTTTTCCTAAAAGGACTGCGACGGGTCTGTAAGGCAGTGTCTCGCCCTCAATTTCTATAGTATCGCCGATACACGACTGGCTTAAAAATTCATCACCGACGGTCCTTATTTGGTCTGCAGGTACATCACATTCCTTTGCAGCCCATTCCGGTGTATACGGTTTAATGTGCTCAATAAGGAGTTGGAATGCTGGTTTAACCTCGACAGATTGGTGTTCCCATGTTTGGTCGTCTGCACCAATTTCGAGCCCCGACAATTTAAAGCTACCCTCCATGGCGGGATCGGTAATTTCGGCGTCAAAAGGTTTTGCTTTGTTATCGGCCAAATCCATAATCATTGGTTTCTTGGTTTTTGGGTCTCGCAGGTAATAACCATTCGGTGCTATTAAATAAGGCGCATTTGTATCTTCGGTAAGAAAGGGTATATCGCAAACGTCCCTCCAGTCGCGTTCACAAATTATTCTATTGAGAACCCCGTAGAGAAACGCCGCATCAGTTTTTGGTTTGATGGGAATCCATTCTGCAGAAACCGCCCCGGTAACCGAGAGATGGGGTTCAACCTGAACACGTTTCATTCCACGGTCTCGGGCGTCGGCATGTCTCCATATCCCAGCAACCCCCGTCGCGGCGTCGCCATTGTGTCCACACGACAAGATGTAATTTACTCTGGGTGTATCAGGTGCGACTATAAATGCTCTGTGCCATAGTTCTCCATATAGGTGCTCGGAATGGTAGCACTTAACACCTTGGCCCGCGCCAAATCCCAAGTCCACATTCCCTATCGCAGATAACAATGCCGGAAATGTTCCCATATATTGCGTTGGAGTTCCTCCGCCACCAAAGCTGGCGGCGACGCGCGGATATCCTGAGCTGTCTGTTAATCCGGTGGCAATGATATTCTTTAATTTCTCAGATATAATTTCTAGAGCTTCATCCCATGAAATTTCCACAAAACCCGGATCTTGGTCTTTACTTTTAATGGGGTTTGTCCGTTTCATCGGAGCCTTGATACGATGAGGGTTGTAGGTTTTCTGAATTAGTCCATATGCCTTGACGCAGACCCGGCCACCACCGGGATGAGCGTCTTGGATACCATAGAGTGCTTCAATCCGGGTAGCAGTGCCATTTTCAACTTCTATCTCCATGAGATCAGGGCCTGCCACGCATTGATAACAAAACGTCTTCACGGTTTTTTTTGTAGCCTGATCCATGATTTGACTATTTTTAGTCTTACTTTCCAAAAAGTTTTTCATGTTTGGCATTTAGGCGCTCAAAAGTCTTATTTATGTCTATGATAAAACGGCTATGTTTCCCTCGTCCTACGACTTCAAGAGTATCCTTCACTTCAGCTTCAAATGAGACCCTACGGCCGTCAATATTTATAACACCTACCTTTACCTCTACGGTATCCCCCTCAAGGGTCGCTCCTAGATGATCAACAGAGACGTGCGTACCGACCGAATTTTCATTCTCATCGAGATGAGACTGTATGAGCTCATGGCAAGTGTATTCTATGTCTTCCACCATCGAGGGGGTTCCATATACTCTTCCTTTTTCACCCATGAAACCGATAGTTCGCTCGCGGTTAATATAAATTTTCTTGGTGACCTGAAGGCCCGGTAATAGAGTATCCTTCAAATGAGGAATTCCTTCCAACGAAATAGAATTGACGATTGGATGTACCTCTGAATTCTAACAGATGAGTGAAACGATACAATGTTAGTAGCCAGCTCGGTTAACAAAGGTGCAACTGATTACCGAATAAATACTCACTTCCTCTAGTCTGATCTAGTAAGAAAGTTGTGTATTCCCTTTGTCTAAGTCCCAACTTTTAGGGTTGCGGTCAATCCTCTTAGTGTGGCGAGGATACTAAGGGCAGTGATCCGGCCCGTACGCTTGTTTTGTTTGCTTGGAATATTTTCAATTCTCATTGTTAGATTTGCACTGTCAGACTCCACAATAATATCATGGGTATTGCGAGTGATTTCAGGATCGGCCCATATCTCCATGTCTGTTTTATCCGGGCCAATACCAGCCAAGCTTAATGCGGCGGCAACATTTACGTTTGCCGGAAAACCTTGTACAGCTTCACGGGCTGGTCCGCTATAAAGCATTAATGGTTCTGTAAGTTGATCCAAGTTAATATTTTTCCCCTCTAAATAGGGTGCACCTTTTAATCCCGCAGGAGGTTTCCGTGTGATCATCTGCACGGAATGGATGTTTCCTTCTGAGGCTGCCCTCACGGCGTCCAGGCCAAGTAAGGCGCCAGTTGGTACCACAATTTTTGCTCCCGAACTCCTGGCTTTATCTATTAAATATGGACGATCGAGAAGGGCGCCGACACTCGCTGGGATAAATATGAGACCGGCATCAATAGCCGGGACGGCTATTTTGTCAAATATAGCCGAGGGAGCACATTCTACTACCACATCTGATATCCCTGATATTTCTTCCAGGTTAACGATCTTTGGAATTACCTTTAAGGTTTTTAATATAGGATAGTTTTTATTTGGGTCACCTACTGCGACAGATGATAAGGATAATCCATCGATACCGTCATGAAGGTGTTGAGCCAGCGTACTACCGATCGTTCCCAACCCTACTATTCCTACTTTTAGATAATTATCAGTCACAGGAGACATTTATTCACCGTTTTGTTTATGAAGTCCAATTTTCAGGTAATTACAATTTCAATAAATTAAAAATTCAGCAACATGACACCAAACTATTATTATGGTTATCTTTAAAAATTAAATAACTAATTTAACACCCTATTGAAATAAAAGGTGCAATAGGGCGATGTCTCGATTAACCTATCAGTCAAATATTAAGTTGGATCTACGCGTCGTTAAAATCATAGGGAGACTAAAATGTCTAAATTTATAAAATTTTCTGGAGTGGGTACCGTTGCTTTTGTTCTTGCGATGTTTGCTACGCCTACCATTGCTGCAATTCCTTGCGGTACTGCGAAATTAATTGTGCCGTGGAAAGCCGGTGGTGGAACTCAAGTCCTTTTTGCAATTTTTGAGAAAACTATCGCCGAGTCCGGTGTCAAACCAAAACTGAAATTAGTTATGATACCTGGTCAAGGTGGCAATAAGGGCGCCAAAGAGGCAAAAAAAGCAAAAGCCGATGGATGCACGCTCTTTGCAATTCACCAAAGCGCCTTTACAAGTTACTTTAACGGTCGAATTAAGTTTCATTATAGTGCATTTGACCCGGTCGCTTTGCTAACAGATACACCAGACATCCTTGGTGCTGCAGGTAATGCGCCTTGGGATAACTTTGCCGATTTCAAAAAAGGCGTTTTGGCTGCACCCAACCAAATCAAAACCGGTGCCACATTTGGTTCTACTAGCCAGTTCGGCTGGTTATTGTTAGAACAAAAAACGGGTATGAAATTTAAATTTGTTCCATTTGACGGGACGCGTCAACGTATGACGGCACTTCTGTCTGGTGCGATTACGTTGGGTGGTCTAAACGTTGCTTCTGGTCGCAAATATATTGAGTCGGGAAAACTAAAGGCCTATGCGATCCTCGCTGATAAACGAGACCCTGCCTTGCCAAATCTTCCGACAGCCAAGGAACAGGGCGTTGATCTTTCCTTTTCTCTTAAGCGCGGTGTCGTAGCTCCTAAGGGCACACCCAAGAGCGCGATTGATCACTGGACTAAAGTCTTTAAGACGGCGGCAGAAAACCCCGCGCTATTAAAACAAATGAAAGCTAAGGGAACGGGGATCCAGTGGGTTGGTCCAGCGGATTATCAGGCATGGATCGACAAATCATATGGTGAATTTAAAGCAATTGCCGCAAAGATGGGTTGGGGCAAGTAAGCATCCTAATCCTATAAATAAGAGTTAATAGTCGGGCTCGGGTTGCGACGCGATCCGGGCCTAACTATTACTGATATGACCGAGGTGAGGAATCAGGCCTTATGGTTAGTCTCAATCGCGATAGTGTCGTAGCAATTATCCTGTTGTTTGTTTGCGGGGTACTGTTCTATTCGAGTTTTGATATAAGGCAGCCGGATTACGGTGTTCTCATGCCATCCACGTGGCCACGTATCATTCTTGTCGTTTTGGCATTGCTTTCGTCCATTTACCTAATTCAATCATTACGGGATAAGCGTCGGGAAAAAGCAGACGATGAACTTGACATACGTGTGGATGCTTTTGCCATTGAGAAAAATAAACCAGGCCTCAAAGGATTTTTTGAGTACTGGCGAAATCCAATAATTTGTTTTGGTATGTTTTTTTTATATTTAATCACGCTGCCGGTATTCGGTATGCTTATCGGTGGTTTGATTTTTGTTTTTACCCTGATGTCGCTTCTGGGGGGATGGAAACCAAGGAAGCTAGTGACCCATGCTGCCATCTCAATCATTACAGTCGGTGCAATGTGGGGCCTGTTTACCTTTGGTTTAGGTGTAATGTTACCGGAAGGTGTTATTTTTAATCCATATGCTTTGTGATAATATTTCATGATTATCGAGAACGTAATTTCGGCGTTTGACGTAGTATTCTCCATACAAACCCTTGCTCTTATGGCCATTGGAGTGACGGGTGGATTAATTGCCGGTGCAATTCCAGGTTTTACAATTGCTATGGCTGTTGTATTAACTTTACCTTTCACCTTTTCTATGCCGCCTGAACAGGGGTTAGCCACAATGGTTAGCGTGCTTGTGGGAGGGCTTTCAGGTGGATTGATGGCAGGGATTTTAACCGGTATACCGGGTACGCCATCCTCAGTAGCTACTACCTTTGACGGCTTCCCTTTGGCCCGGAGCGGACAGCCCGGATTAGCTCTGGGTATAGGCGTCTGGTCTTCCTTCTTCGGAGGAATTTTTAGTGCTATCTGTCTGATGACGTTAGCTCCTCAACTCGCCCTTATCGGGTTGGAATTCCATCCCCGAGATTACTTCATGTTGGTAATTTTTGCCCTTACAATTACGGCAAGCCTTGCCGGTAAGAAGTTAGTAAAAGGGTTGATCGCCGGTGCGGTAGGTTTGTTGGTCAGGACAGTTGGTGAAGACGATGCCGCCGGAATGGCAAGGTTTGATTTTGGATCTGAATTTTTACTTTCAGGATTTGATTTCATCGCAGTACTGATTGGTTTATTTGCGTTTTCACAACTACTCAGTGATGTCCGGGATCCAGATGTTGCTAAGCAATCACTGGCTGAACGGGGCACAATTAAGGCCAAGATAGAACATTTGATGGCACTCAAAGAGATAGGCAAGCGTTGGACGCTGGTTATCCGCTCGGCTACTATCGGGGTATTCACCGGAATATTGCCGGGTGCCGGAGGTTCTGTCGCTAATATTTTGGCCTATGATCAGGCGAAGAAAGCATCCAAGGAACCTGAAAAATTTGGTACCGGGACCCCTGAGGGAATTATTGCACCAGAGAGCTCTAATAATGCTGTCGAAGGGGGAGCCCTGATTACTCTGATGGCATTGGGCATTCCTGGAGATGTAACCGCTGCTGTGATGCTGGGAGCACTATTAATTCATGATGTTGTTCCAAGTCCCAGTTTCATTGGGGATAATCCAGTGCTCGCCTATTCCATATTTATCGCATTTTTTATTGCGACATTCATGATGCTTGGTTTGCAGACTGTCATGCTCCGGGTCTTTGTTTTAGTAACCAAAATTCGCATGTATATGTTGGCGGCGGTTATCCTGGGATTTTGTTCAATCGGGGTATTTGCTTTAAATAATGGTGTATTTGATCTTTGGACACTGGTGTGGTTCGGAGCACTTGGCTTTCTAATGCGCCATTTAGGCTTTCCTTTAGCGCCCATGATATTAGGCGTGGTCTTGGGCGATATTGCCGAATTAAACCTAGCTCGGGCCTTGGCTATTTCAACAGATTTTTCTACTTTTTTCACTCGGCCGTGGTCACTCTTTTTTCTTATAATAGCGGTATTCTCTGCCTTATTTCCCTTATTTCAAGAACACCGGGGAAAATTCAAGTGGACGCTCTTTTACCTTCCTTTTGCTTGTTTTGCCGTATCGGTGCCCCTTTACCTAATGGGTGGCGTGGCTAGACCAGTGATTGCAATTATTGTCCTAGGTTTTGGCGCTTATACATTGTGGAAACGTTGGAAATCTGGTTGGGAAATTGCAGCTGAACAGGAATTAAAGGCGTCATAGAAGTTAGGTTTAAATAATGGATTGGTGGCGGAAAATTTATGCGGCGTTGAAAAACGCGGATGTTAGGCAAGTTGTTTATGTGCCAGATGCTGGTCATGCGGAACTGATTGATGCTTGCATAGAAGACAACGAAATAATTTCTATAGCATTAACAACTGAGGAAGAAGGTGTTGCAGTATTAGCTGGTGCCTGGCTGGGCGGCCAGAGGGGAGCTTTGTTGATGCAATCTTCGGGTGTCGGCAACTGCATAAATATGTTTGGATTAATGCAAACTTGTAGGTTTCCTTTGGCAACCTTTGTAACTATGCGAGGGCAATGGCAAGAATTTAATCCCTGGCAAATGCCTATGGGGCAAGGAACGGATCGGGCTTTATCGGCTATGAATGTAAACGTAGAAACCGCTGATAATGCCAAAGATGTAGGCAAGAAGTCGGAAGCTGTTCTTCACAGTGCGTTTATAGGAAATCAGATGACGGCGCTTTTGTTGCACCAAAGTTTAATGCCGAAAAAATCGTTCGGAAAATAATTATATGAATTTATCAAGCCGCGCTAGAACATATGTTTTGCGACGCCGTGAGGTTGCAAAAAGAATATCCGAGGTGGGTGGAAACCAATTACTTGTTGTTACAGGGTTAGGATCAACAAACTGGGATTTTACAGCCGCTGGAGACCGTGATTTAATTTTTCCCATGTGGGGTGCCATGGGTGGAGCCGTTCCCGTTGGTTTGGGTCTGGCATTAGCCCAACCAAAAAACCGAGTTCTTGTAGCGACCGGTGATGGGGAAATGTTGATGGGCTTGGGGAGCCTTGCGACAGTTGCTGTTCAAGAGCCAGCAAATTTGACAATCGTAGTATTTGATAATGAACATTACGGTGAGACAGGAATGCAGATAAGCGCGACGGCTGATAAAGCCGATATTGCTGCAATTGGGACCGGTTGCGGTATTAGGTCAGCCGTTACTATTAATAATGACAGGGAACTAGAACAAGCCCTCCCAGAATTGTTTGAAAGTCCAGGACCTAGTTTATGGGTGATAAAAGTTTGCGCCGAAAGTTTGGATTTCGTTTTACCGCCAAAGGACGGAGCATTTTTAAAAGATCGTTTTCGCCGGGCATTACTCGGCGAAGGAAGAATGTTATAGTGTTAGTTTGAGGAGCAAAACCGTAATGGCAATTGATGTAAAAAAAATTGAGATTAAAAGTGTTAGTGATGCGTCTGGACTGGATGAATGGATCACTTCAGGAGATGTGCAGGCTGACGAAATCGTGGCAGTTATCGGAAAGACGGAAGGTAATGGTGGCGTCAACGATTTTACTCGAATTTTGTCTGACCAGGCGTTCCGTAAAGTCTTGCTGAACCATGGATCTCGCAGCGAGGTCGACATTAAAGAAATTCCTATGGTTTGGTCCGGTGGATGCGATGGAATTATTACACCTCATGCAGTTGCTTTCGCGCGCAATGATCAGGTAGGGCCTGACGACAAAGATCGCCTTGTTATGGGGACGGCAATGAGCCAAGAACTTTTGCCTGAAGATATTGGTCGCCCGGCCATGGTTGAGAAAGTGGCGTTGGCAGTCAGAGATGCCATGGCTGATGCAAATATTAAAGATCCCAAAGATGTCCATTATGTCCAGACGAAGACACCGTTGCTGACGGTTGAGACAGTGCAGGATGCCCATTCTCGAGATCAAACAGTCGCTTGCGAAGTTCACGATTCTATGGGTGTTTCAAACGGTACTACTGCGCTGGGTATTGGTGTCGCACTGGAAGAAATAGAAATGCCAAGTGCCGGGGATATTTGTAGGAATCTGGACATTTTCTCGTCTGTCTCTTCTTGTTCATCTGGAGTTGAACTCGACCGAGCACAAATAGTGTTGTTTGGTAACCGCCGCGGTGCCGGGGGGCGTTACCGAATTGGTCATGCAGTGATGGAAGATGCACTGCATATTGACGGTATTTACGATGCGATTCGTAATGCTGGTTTGGAGCTTCCAAGCCGCCCTCGTTCTGAAGATCTTGGTGACAAGGTCGTTAACTGCTTTTTGAAATGTGAGGCAGATCCCCGCGCCCGACTGCGTGGTAGGCGTCAGATCATGCTTGATGATTCTGATGTGCATCACCATCGGCATTCCAAAGCTGCTGTTGGAGGTGTCGCCGCAGTTGCTATAGGCGACGCGGCTGTTTTTGTTTCCGTAGATGCCATGCACCAAGGGCCTCAAGGAGGTGGTCCTGTTATAGCAATTGTAGATATGGGCGAATGAAAATAAACCACTAGTTACGTTTTGACTGTTTATGATAGTGTCAACAAAACCAGCTAGTAAGTTGAAAAAATTAAATAAGCAATGATCCAACAATGATCCAAAAACCCCCTGAATATGGCTATTTAATGAAATAAAATG
>ENA-UPTF01001312-UPTF01001312.1-marine-metagenome-genome-assembly--contig:-NODE-1312-length-15883-cov-4.049601_pt1 | contig 15883 bp, 14 predicted proteins | sample MGYA00238166_ERZ767019 | MGnify/ENA primary metagenome ERZ767019 (study PRJEB28930, sample SAMN06266391) | marine metagenome | isolation source: Sea water from 250 m depth | place: Atlantic Ocean...
AAGATGTTTAGCAGCATACTAATGAAGAGATCATTTGATGCTGTGGGTGGATTCCATGTCAAGGGATTATTCTTAGGCATGATGCATTTCCAAGATAAGTACAATGAAGATTTAGAAAGATTACAAAGATGTGATATTCATTATGTCACCCCTGATCTTAGAATTGTTCCATTTTGTGCATTTAATGTAATTCCTGAATGGTATAGAGACAGAATCCAAAAGAAATATTCTATCACTGTAGAGGAATGGGAAGAAAGAGAAGGCGTCAAATTAGAAGACGGTCTTTACAGAGGTCTTATGAGAAGAGGCGCAGGCGATGAACTTGCAGCAGGTTGTGCAAAAAGTGAGATGTTCCATCAAGCAGCACAAGCAACTATGTAAGTAGTTTAAATTTTAAACAAAACCTATACATGAATAAAATATTAAAAGACACTGTTGCTATTTCTGGTAGCACTGGCTTTGTTGGACGGAATTTAATAAAATTCTTCAAAGAAAACAACATACACCATGTATCGATTGAAAGAGAATATTTTCAGAGAAAAAACCCACCACTTATTTCAAAATGTTTTTGTTTAGTACATTTGGTTGGAATTGGTATTGAAACTAATGAAAAAGATTTCCAGGAAATAAATGTGGAAATAAGTAAAAGGGCTATTGACATCTGTAAAAAATCTAAGATTAAAAAAATCATTTACTTGAGTGGTCTCGGCGTATCAAAAAAATCAACTTCAGATTACTTTATTTCAAAACTCAAAGCAGAAGAAATTATTAAAAATTCAGGATTAAACTATACCATATTTCGACCATCGTATATAATTGGCAAAAGTGATTATCTCACAAAAAATATCAAAAAACAGATTAGAAAGAAGAAAATTTTAATTCCAGGTTCTGGAGACTATATTTTGCAGCCTATTTCTATTAATGATGTTTGTAAGGTTGTTAGTGTTGCATTAGAATCAAAGAATTTTGAAAATAAAATAATTGATCTTGTTGGACCAGAAACGATCTCATTTAAGAAATTTGTAAAAAATTCTATATCACAGTCCAATATCGTATTAGAGAATGTACCTTTAAAACAATTACACGATCATGCATTAAATGATAAAACATTCCCGTATGGAATTGAGGATCTAAATATTTTATTAGGAAATTTTCAGGGCAATCATGAAAAACTAGAAAGGTTATCTGGATTCAAATTTATGAAAGTAAAGAAGATTTAGAGTCCAGCATCTTGTCTTAGCACATTAGCCTTGTCAGTTTTCTCCCATCCAAACTCTGGCTCGTTTCTTCCAAAATGACCGTATGCTGCGGTTTTTTGATAGATGGGTTTTTTCAAGTCAAGTTTTTTAACAATTGCTGCTGGTCTCATATCAAAATGTTTTTTGACTAATTTTTCGATGTCATCCTCCGAAATCTTGTTTGTTCCAAATGTGCTTACCATCAATGAAACTGGTTCGGCAACACCAATTGCATATGCTACCTGTACTTCACATCTATCAGCCAAGCCTGCAGCAACTATGTTTTTTGCAACATATCTACACATGTAACATGCTGATCTATCTACTTTTGAAGGATCTTTTCCAGAAAACGCTCCACCACCATGCCTTCCCATTCCACCGTAAGTATCAACAATAATTTTTCTTCCGGTCAAACCTGCATCACCATGAGGTCCTCCAATAACAAAGTTGCCTGTAGGATTAACGTGTATCTTGATATCATCAGTCCAAAGCTGACCGCAAACTGGTTTTATCACATGCTCTATGATTTGTTTAGTTATTTCATCATGTGAAATATCCGGAGAATGCTGTGTAGAAATTACAATTGCTTCTAGTTGTTTTGGTTTATCATCTTCATATCTAACTGAGACTTGTGATTTACCATCTGGTCTAACCCATGTCAGCTCACCATTCTTCCTTACATCAGTTAATTTTTTTGTCAATTTATGAGCCATAAGTATAGGTAGTGGCATAAGTTCTTCTGTCTCATTTGTTGCATATCCAAACATCAAACCTTGGTCCCCAGCACCCTGTTCTTTGTTTTCAGCCGCTGTTACACCTTGTGAAATATCTGGACTTTGTGTATCAAGTTTGATCATGACATCACACGAATCTGAATCAAATTTCAATTCAGGATCGTTATACCCAATCTCGGTAATTGTTTTTCTGATAAGTTGTTCTATATCGAATTTTGCTTTTGATGTAACTTCTCCAGCAATGCCAACAAAATCAGTTGTTGTCATAGTCTCAACTGCAACCCTAGAGTCTGGATCACCTTTTAGGAATTCATCTAGAATTGCATCTGAAACTTTATCACAAACTTTGTCAGGATGACCTTCTGTTACTGATTCAGACGTGAAAAGATAATTCTTTGCCATAGTTATTCAGAAAATTAGATTTCGTCTTCTAATTTTATGAAAAGGACGTTGTTTCCTCTTAGAATAACTCTTCCAAACTTTCCTACAGTTTTTCCCTCATTAAGCTCCTCAGCTTCTGTCATGATCAAGTTCATGTAGGAATCAACATTTTTCATTTTTCCTTTATACTCCACTTCGTTTTTTAATCTAACAATCACAGTTTTTTTTACATTCTTTTGTAATGTTGTTAATGGTCTTTTAGCTATTGTTTGTGACACTAATTTTTCACTTGTGTTCAATCGAATTTTTTGAGAATATAAAGTCTTGCTTAGATAGAGATGATCATTTAATTTTTAATGATTATAAAGTAATTATGATGTTTCAATCTGAAGCTAAACGAATGGATGAAATACTTTTTGACACAATACGCAATGGTATAATTACTGACATCTTTGGTTTTCGAGGTGTAGGAAAAACTCAGTTAGCCTTACAAATCTCATTAAATCTTCTAAAAAACGGAAAGAATGTATCGTTTATAGATACAACTGGTGAATTTAGACCAGAAAGACTACTTGAGATTGTAAAAAATAGAGACTTGGATGAATCATTGTTAAATCACTTGCAAGTAGCAAGAGTGACAAACACCAACGAACAAATTGAATTGTTACAAAAAATCGAAAAGATTAATGGGATTTCTATGTTGGTTGTTGATAACATAGCAGATTTATTTTCATTTGAATATTCAGAAAAGAAGCAGTTCTATCTTCAACAAAATAAATTTATGAATTATATGCACGACCTATCACAATTAGCAATTAATAGAAAAATTCCTGTCATTATTACTAACCAACTGATGGAAACTAAAGATCATGCATATGAGAAGATGGAAAATTCAATAAAAAATTATACACACCAAAAGATCAAATTAGAAAAACATAATGATCATTTTCAAGGTAGAATTTTCTCACCTTTCTCTAAAAAAATTGAATTTTTCTATACGATTGAAAAAACTGGTCTAGTCGAAAGATCTTAATCTATTTAATATCCAATTTTTACTTCATATCATGGCTGATATATTAGACTCGGTTCCAGTTATCACAGTTGTATTAATTGCGTTAGGTCTTGTAGGTGTAATGGTTTATGAGCGAACTAGAAATAAACAAGAGAAAGAGTCAAGTGATTGATTCTTTATTAATTGCTAAATTCAATTCATTAGGTTTTAACAAACTTACTGAAATACAGAAACAAGCGATTCCAAAGATTCTCGAACAAAAAAATTCTTTGATTATTGCTCCAACAGGTTCTGGTAAAACAGAATGTTCGGTGATTCCTATTTTCTCACAGATTAAGAAATCAAGAATTCCAGGCAAGATCAAAACATTGTACATCACACCATTACGTGCATTAAACAGAGATGTATTTAGACGAATTATCACTTACGGTGAAATAGACGGTCTTGATATTAAAATCAGGCACGGGGATACAACACAAGCAAATAGAAAAAAAATTAGCGATTCACCTCCAGATGTATTAATTACAACTCCTGAAACATTAGTAATTTTACTATCTCAACGAAAATATCTGTCTGCATTATCTGAATTAGAGTGGGTTGTAATAGATGAGCTTCACGAACTTTTACCAAGCGAGCGAGGCTCACAACTAGCAATAAGTCTGGAAAGATTACAGTATAACTCTAATAAAGAGATCCATCGTGTTGGTTTATCAGCAACAGTGGGCAATATTTCTGAGGCAGGTAAATTTCTTGTTGGAAACAATAGACAGTGTGAGATTACACATGATAAGTCAATCCGTGATTATGATGTTGACGTAAAATTTGTCGATGGAGGAATCAATGAGGTTGCTGATGGGATAATTGATTATGTTAAAGAAATGAAGATTCAGTCACCTGTACTTTTATTTGCTAACTCCCGTGGTGAATCAGAAACACTTGCCTCAGTGTTAAAGGAAAGGACTAGTATGAGGATAGATTTGCACCATGGTTCACTTTCCAGACAGGTAAGAGAAGAAACTGAAACCATTCTTCGTGATGGCATACCAGGTATTGTAGTATGTACTTCATCACTTGAACTTGGATTAGATATTGGTTCTATCGATCTAGTTATTCATTATGGCTCACCAAGACAAGTTTCCAAATTCATGCAGAGAATTGGTCGAAGTAAACACAATAGAGATTCATCCGCAAAAGGACTAATCATTACAAATAATGCAGATGATGAATTTGAGACTAGAGCAATTATGCAAAGAATTGAAGAATCCTCAATTGAAGAACAGAAAGTTCATGATCAACCACTTGATGTTCTTGCTCATCATTTAGTTGGAATGACTAAGCAATTAGGTAATGTATCTATTGATACTGGATTTAAGATAATAAAACTAGCCTACCCATTTAGAAATTTAACGATAGAAGAATTTTCAAATGTTTTAGACGCACTTGATTCAAAATATCTTGTATCTATTGACAGAGAACATATGTCCTTTTGGGATTCGAAAGGACGATCATTTAGATATCATTTTGAAAATCTTTCAACCATTCCAGACATTTTAAAATACAAAGTAGTTGACATAACTAGCAAAAAATGGCTTGGAACTCTTGATTCAGTATTCGTTGGTAGTATTGATCAAGGAGACATCTTTGTTTTGCGTGGTTCACAGTGGAGTATAATTAACATTGATAAGAAATTGCTGAAGGTAAACGTTGAACCAGCTTCTAAAAAGAGCGAAGTTCCACACTGGGAGGGTGAAAACATACCAGTTGATTTTGTTACAGCAAATAGAGTTGGTCAATTTAGAAAAAAAGCAAAAGCTGGTCTGATGAAGTTTTCAAACAAGATAATTTCAGAGTTAAATTTTGATAGAATTCCGGATGAAAGAACTATTGTTATTGAATCAAAACGCACTGAGGAGGAAATTGTCTTACACGCCTGCTTTGGCACAAAAATTAATTCAACAATGGCAACATTACTAGGATCATTATTAGAATCTACATTGGGTTCTATTGTTAGAACAAAGTCTGATGCTTATCGTATCTGTTTATCATGTAAAAAAAGAATTTCGGAGAAGCACCTGATTGATGAATTTACTGGTCAATGGGATATCTATAACATAATGTCAACTGCATTAAAGAATACTATTAATTTGGATTGGAAAACTTGGTGTGTTGCAAAACAATTTGGTGTAGTTCAACGAGGATCAGTATTCACTAAACATGACGCTAACTGGATCTATAAACAATCTGAGGGTGGACCATTAGTTAAAGAGGCTCTTAGAGAATTATTTCATAATAACTTTGATCTGTTAGGCACAGAATCTATCTTAGAAAAAATAAGGAAAAAAGAAATTAGTATTGTTTGGATAGATACTGAAAAATTCTCAACACTCGCTGAACCAATTTTAGATCACACCACTAAGAGTTTTCCATCACCTGCAAATATTGACCCAGCAATCTTAGATCTGGTAAAAAAACGACTAGACAAGACACAACATAGACTTGTCTGTGCTAGATGTGGAATTTGGCAAAGAATAACTACTCCCGAAGATATGCCAAATACGCTTAGATGCAAGTACTGTAAGGGCAGACAGATTACAGCCACATATTTTTCAGATTTAGAACTACAAAAAATTATTCAAAAGAATCATCACGGGAAAAAACTTTCTCAAGATGAGATGTATAAATACAAGAGAGCGTGGAAGATTTCTTCTTTATTAGAAAATTTCGGAAAAACTGCATTAACTGTTTTATCTGGCTATGGTGTAGGTGCGGATACTGCAGCAAGAATTCTACGAGATATGACTGATGATGAAAATCTATGTAAGCAGATCATGACTGCTGAGAAACAATACGCACTTACTAGAGGATTTTGGGATTCCTAGATTCTTATCGATCCTGATTCAAATGTTTTTCTAAGACCATCATCAATTTTTATCCTAGGTTCCCAGTCTAACTTACTCTTTATTTTGGAGATGTCTGCTACAATGTCTTCAATAAAATTTTTATCTGTATCATAGTGTATATCTAATTTATTTTTTGAAATTTTTTCAATTTTTGTGATAATATCTTCAAATGAATAGGACAAACCTGAACCAACATTGAATATTTCCAATTTCGAATTATAATCAATGGTTTTTAAAATTAATTCAACAAAATCATCCACGTGCAGAAAGTCTCTCTTACTATCCTTGTTTACTATGTCTAGTTTTTTTCCACTTCTCACTGCATTAATCAGATTCGATATGAGAAATCCAGACCTCATTGATTCTCCATAGACATTAAAAGGCCTTAGTATGATCAGATCAAGATTAGATCTTTTACAATAGTCTATACATTCTTTTTCCGCAAGATACTTGCTTTCTGCATATGCAGTATGTGGATTTACAGGATGGCCTTCATCTACTGGGCAATATTTTGGCTTACCATAAATATAACTACTAACATAAATTATTTTTTTTACGTTTTTTTTACCAGAGTATTCCAAAATATTTTGTGTACACTTGATATTGTTATCACTAAATTCATTTGAGCTCAGTTCTCTCCATGGTATCTTCCCGGCCAAATGAATGACTGTGTCAACGGAATCTAATTTCATAACCTGGTCTATATTTTGCAAATCAATTCGTCCAGAATCATTATGGTTGGTAACTACTTCATAACCAGACAATTTCTTTATCACATTGCTTCCAATAAAACCAGCAGAGCCTGTAACTAGTATTTTATCCATAAAGTAGCCTAAATCGAATGCTATCTAAAACTTTCATAATTAGAGTTAGTTTTGAATTAGAATTTAATGTCAAAGATATCTTTCAATGAAAATGATTAATTAGTTGGAAATTTTGAAAAAACCTATTGTCATCTATTTTAAAAAATAAGAGTATTCTCGTGACAGGAGGGACTGGTTCTATTGGTCAGTCTATTGTAAAAAAAGCTCTACAAGATAATGCAAAAAGTGTTAAGGTTTTCAGTAACGATGAAAACGGACTGTACGAAATGGAACAGATTTTTCCCGATAAAAAAATTGAATATGTTATAGGCGATATCAGGAATTCTGAAACTGTAAATTCCGCAGTTAAAGGAATTGATATCATTTTTCATACCGCTGCTTTAAAGCATGTAGACAGATGCGAGATTAATCCCTTTGAAACAGTCTCCATCAATGTAATTGGAACAAATAATATTGTTAGAGCAGCTGTAAACGAAAATGTAAAGAAAGTGATTTCAATCAGTTCTGATAAGGCAGTAAATCCGGTTGGCGTCATGGGTGCAACAAAACTTCTGGGAGAAAAACTACTATCTGCCGAGATGTATAACACAAAATCAAATACTATTTTCGCTTCTGTTAGGTTTGGAAATGTCTTTCACACAAGAGGTTCAATCTTACCAAAAATTGAAAATCAAATTAAAAAAGGTGGACCTGTTACCTTGACGGATAAAAAAATGAAAAGATTTTTCATGACAAAAGATGATGCAATAAAACTAATTGTAAACGCAGCAAGTTTAGCTAAAGGAGGAGAAATTTTTATTCTTAAAATGCCATTGTTGTATCTAAGTGATCTATTTGATGTTATGAAAAATATCATTGCTCCAAAATACGGTTTTAAACCAAATCAAATAAGAACAAAAATAATTGGTATTAGACCAGGCGAAAAATTGACCGAGTATCTTCTCACTGATTTTGAAATGGAGAATGTTCTGGAAACTAAGGATTTTTTCATATTACCATCTCTTTTCAAATCGTTTCACAGATCCTCATATCCAAACGCCAAAAAACCAAAGAATCTTTATTCCCACTTTGAAAAAACAAAGCCAATTTCCAAGAATGCTATAGCCAAGATGCTGAAAAGCGTCTATAGATAACAAGACCAAAGGCTGAAGATCATCTAAAAATGATTTATTGTTCTAATTTTTCTTAATAATCTTAGAATGTACTGAGAGTACTAATTCAACTCTTCCTTCAAGTCCAGGCTTTGCATTAATTCCTAGAATTGTTACGATATCACCTGATGTATAATTATTTAACAGGTCTGCTTGCCGTCTCCACCCCTTAATCCAGATTTGTGCACTATCATCTTCAACAAACATTTCTGATAACGAGACTGTTTCCCCACTCTTAGTTTGTATTTCTCGTCTTTCAGGTGTTTTTAGAATTATTGCTTCAACACAATAATCATTTCCTTCCTTGATCTCAGAAATTTTTGTTCTCAGATCAGATACATTTGGAAGGGAGTCATCATCAATTTTTCTTACAAAAGAATCTTGATCAATCTTAATTATGTTACCAAAAATCTTTGAAGGCATGCATTCTATCGTTGCGTTAGTATCAAAACTTTCAATTGCACCTGATACATCTGTTATTTGAATCAAGTTTTTTGCTTTATCAATTCCTAAACCAATAGTTGTTCCAGAGTCTGATTTATCGGTTGATAATAGCCGAATAATGATTGGTTCAATCTCTTGACCTCCTTGAATTTCCAATATTGTTGCATCATTTCCATGTATTTCTAAACCCTGATTACCAATCTTTGTCCTTACACCAAATAGCTTGATTTTTGAATTTGGTAAAATCATCTTTGGTAAAATTGATTCATCTTTACCCCAAAGAACAGCACCAACATAGTTACCATCATTACCTTTTAATCTGAATTTCAATGCAGTTGATGGCTGACCTTTCGAATTTGTAAATTCTAACAAACTGATCACACCTTCAATCTCTCCTGAAACTACAAGATCTTTTTGATTCTCTTTTACACCACTCACATCAACTGTAATTGAATCAATTAGTGGAATGCTACTAGTTGTCTTTGTTAACTCAACCGTTGCGCCAGATCCTATATTGAGTGTTGGTGAGCCTGTAAGATCCGATTTTACATATGCTTTAATGATCTTTATCAGGTCACCAGGCTTCAGGTTCTCGATTTCAGGCAAGGTTGCTTTTTCATCCCATAATTTTACGCTAACTCTAGAGTCGTTATCATATACGGTCATCGTTCTGAGGAAGAATGGTGTTCCATCTTTTTTGATAAACTGTTTTGGAGGCGACAGGTTTAGTACTCGACTTTGTAGTGTAACCTCTTTTGCTCCAACAAAAATATCTTTTAGCTCTATCTCTGTTTTTTGAGTTCCTTCAAGTGATACTCCCAAGTCTGATGCAACTAAGAACAGTGCACCCTGATCGGTAAGATAACCAGAGCCAATCTTATCCTTTTTTTCCTTAATTCTTTCTTCAATTACAGATCGTGATAATTCAGGCGCATTTTCTAATAATTTTGATAACAGATCCTCAAATTCTGACAATTTACTGTTATGAAAACAGGATTACTAATAAAATTATGTCTATCAAAAATTTTAATCAGTTTTTGATTGATCGTTCATAGACTAGTGACCCATCATCTGATTTTATTTCCACATTACAATCATTAAATCTCTCATTAGTCTTCACGTACGCTACAAATTTTCTTGTATCGTATTTTTCAATTTGGTCAAAGTTATTGGAATCACTGATAATTATATCGTCATTCCCATCTGTAAGTGAGATGGTAATTTTTGCACCATCTACAAATCCAACACCATTAGCAAACTCACCTGCAATACTTACTACTCCAAAATCATCTTTTTTACAGGAGAAGTAATTTATTCCATCTCTAAGTGAATCTTCAGGATCAGTGTTTGTGTCTATTTCTTTAAATTCTTTATCCTGTTTTAGATCTTTACCAACTATTTGGTTCCGGTCTATCTTATCCAGTAGAACGTTAACAACATCAACTCCATGGTCTCTACCTTTGAAATCATTAATTTTCTCGATCACCTTGTTTAGGACCTTTAATGTTGGCTCAGATTCCAAACGTACATCCTTCTTAATCGTGCGTAAATGCTTTTCATATAGGTCAAACGTTGTAACCTGAATTATGATATTTTCATATGAGCAACCGGACATACCTCCTTCAATTGAGTTCTCAAAGAAACAATCGCCTGTTGTTTCAGAGAAGCCACTAATAGAAGCAAGATCAGAAATTGATTGCTCATATTCATCTACAAACCAGAAATCTTCCTGATCAGATCCAAATTCGAATTGATATATCTCAACTGTGATTGCTGGAATTTTATTTTTCTTATAGACTGGATCAAATTCGCGTTCTCCATCTCTTATAATTATTGTCGAGGAAAGAAATTCTGTATCACTCAGATCAGTATCTACATTAATTATTTTCCAATATCTATCAAATAATCCTCTAAGATCATCCTGTGTTAAAATATAGTGTTCAAATTCTGTTTCTAATTCTTTTTCTAGTTCTGGTTCAACATAGAGTGCCGTTTCTCCTACCTTAGCTCCAATGTTTCTAATTTTTTCACTATCCTTGATAATTGCCGTTGCAGTGGAAATGTTTGATGATATAGAATCACCAACTTTGTTATGTGCTTTGACACGGTAATCATAGACACTACCAATCACAACATCTGAATCAATGAAATTCTGTACGTTTCCAATATTTGCAGAAAGCACACTCCAAGTCACACCACCATTGACACTCTTTTCAATTGAGTAATGGGTTACTGGCATATCTGGATTTGGTTCCGGTGATGCAGTCCAACTCAAGTCTATTGGCAATCCAGAAGAGGCAATAAGATTAGTAGGCGGTGCTGGAACTTCTAAAACCATTTCTAATGACAGTTCCTCTGCAAAGATTACAGGCGTAGTTACTGCTAGTAATGCAACTAAAACAAAAATTGCGCCGAATCTCATTTCAAGTCCCTCTTGAACGATGAGATTATCCTGCGGAATTTTGAATCATTTACATCTTGTTTTGCAAATTCTACCATACCACAGAATTCTAGCCATGATTTGATCTTTTTGGCATTAGCCAATTTCTGTTTTCTTAGAGATTCTACCACTTCTGATGAGTTTAGTTCCTTTCTTATGCCTAGTTTATTCGAGTAATAGTAACGAATTGCCTGTGACAATCTTTCATGGGCGGCCTTTTTCTTGTTGTTTCCTAACAATTCCAGCGATTCTTCAATCATGCCAAGAGTCACCTGTGTGACATTAACCTGAGTAAATTTCTCAGGAAGTAGTATTCTCAGTGGAGGAATGATCACCTTCTTCTTGAAAACAAGATATCCCATCATTGCCAAAAATATCGTGGATGTAACTATTGCCATAATTGATATCAGATCATATTCCGGAAGAGGATCATCTACGACATTAACAGGTGGTGATTGCAGAATATGCCTAGTATTCTGATAAATATTCTCACCAGAACTCTCTGCGAATAGTGCTTTGTCAATTCGTGTTACTTCTTGCCTTTGCATGTCCTCAAATGTTTGTATATTTTCTAATGGTCTTTCAACTTGCATAGTTGATTCAAATGTACTGATAATTTCTGTAATGATATCAAGTTGCTGTACAATAGTCTGTTTCTCTATGTCGTCAATTAAAAATTCTTGAACTTCCTCTGCAGTCAATATTTTGTAATAGTTATTTAGCTCCGCCAAGTCAACACCTTCATAATTACCAACTGCCTTTAGTGCATCTCTTGCATCCTGATACGTTACAGGACTAAATGCATTATTCGGAATGGTTTCTGGATTATTTGTATCATAACCTCTTTCACGTAGGTACCATTCCATGTTAGAGTTTGGGTTTTCATCAAATCGCTGACCATTGATGATATAATCTGGATCTCCTACAGGATCTAACATTGCCTCAGCAAGTTCAATGTATCCGTCACTATATCTATCATAATATTGGATCTTATGTAACCAGTTCTGTCTCCAGTTTTCTTTTTGTTGAAGCAGTAGTTCGTTAAGACTTTTACCCTGTTGACTTGTGGAAGAAATTTCTTTACCATCTATTGAATATGAACTTCCACTAACAAAATCACCATCATGAATATCAAGAATAGACAGTTCTAATCTCTGTGACTCGTCTGAGTTGTCATTAAAGATATTTTTTCTATCATATTCTTCCTTCTGAATTGGTTCAGAAACTAGTGATCCGCCCTCTAAAAACCACAGTATTTCTTCCTCTTCAGCAAATAATGGAGTTATTGATGAATATGACAGGCATACTACAATGAGTAGTGCAGAAAAATACAGTTTTGAATCTGTGATCAACAATTTTTTCGAAACTCCTTTCGAAGTTAATACCAACTGGTACATCCTACGAATGGATTACAGAGTTATAGAATAGGAATAGAGATTACATTCACTATGTAGAACTATATGATAAAATATTTCAATACTGAGTATATTTTTTTTCTATATTACTATGTAATCTAAAGTGATCATTGGAATAAATTTATTCTCGAGAAATATTTCAAACAAATATTTCAAACAAATATTTCAAACAAATATTTCAAACAAATATTTCATTACTATGCAATCAGATTGAGGTTTATACTGATCAGCGTTTGTCAGGTAGTCACATGAAAACTCTACCTATCACATTTGGTATTGCTCTATTTGCAATAGCTATGATATCAGCAACTGCATTTAATGATGCATCCGCTGTTTCATATGACGGTACTCTGACAAAATTCACATCAGATGGGAAATACAAAATTGATATGGCATGGAGTCCTGCAGGTTCACTAGAACCAGGAGTTGAATATGATTTTACTTTCAAAATTAGTCAAGGGGCAACTGACAGAGCAATTAATTTTATATCATTTGACTTGGGCGTAGTAGAAAATGGAATCCTTACATCTGATAATTTTGTAACATCTGGGACTGGAGCTATAACAAGATCATTAGTTTTTGACAACCAAGGTATAACTCACATCTTACTATCTAACATAAATCATTCTGATCAAGAAATTGACTTTACTTTCAGTGTAGGTGAAAACCCATTAGGTGATGGTTTAATGCTAAACAAGAAAATGAGTGCCGAACCACAGATTTACTTCTGTGGATGGGAGAAAAACAAAAAGACACTGAAAGATTGTTTCGAAACAGAGACCTATGAGAATTATGGCTGGTATGGAAAAGTTAACGTACTAATCTATGCACCAGGCTGGAATATGGAAAAAGATGAAATTGAATGGATTGGTGATACTTCAGATCATCCAGTTACCTTCCACTCACGTTCTGAAAATGGATTTTCTGAAGTTTCCACAGCATGTGGACTTGTAGAAACAGGAACAGATACTGGATTGTTTATGGGCCGTCTCAAATTAACTGCACATGACTATGACATGGATGGAGATGGATCTGACGAAACAGGTCTTGGAGGTATTGGGTGTAGTTCAACATCAAAATCACCTTACAAAGAATTGGGAAAACTTGAAAGTGGTCGAGATGGTGCATTCACGGTAAATTGGCAGTATGCTAATGATCCTGAGGACAAATGGGTAACTAAGACCGCAACATTCCATTGGAATCTTGGTACAATAAACTTCTTACAAGATGCATATTCAGTCAATGACCTTATACAATTCAAATATTATGACAAAGATGTCTATGGTATGGGTAAAAGTAAGATGGCACTAAAATTCAAAGTCTACTCTGACAGCGATTCTGCTGGTATTGATATTCTAGGAACACAAAATGGTAACCATAAATTCAAGAAACCATACGAGTTTAGAATTACTACAGAAGATGCAAGTTCAGGTGAAACTTTGTATGCTCTACCAGGAGATAAAATCTATGTAGAGTATGACGACCATACACTACCTGAGGATCCTCTAGGAAAGATTGGTGGCCCATACACAAAGGGTGATGACCGAACTATTATTGCAATAACAACTCTTGTAGGTTAATAGCATTCAAAAAACATTCTATAGTACAATTGATGAATGTACTTGTTTGATATATAATCAATGATTATTGCCAATTGTTTACATGAAAACATTAGCGATTACATCTTGTATTGCTCTTTTTGCAATAGCAATAGTATCAGCATCTGCATTAACTGATGCATCAGCACTAATGGACGATGGTACACTAACAAAGTATTCACCAAATGGGAAATACAAAGTTGAAATGTCTTGGGAGCCTACAGGTGAGATTGAGCCAGGAAAGGACTATGACCTTACTAAACAATTTCTTTAATCAATAGTGAAGGACCAGTCGGCGAAACTGTCATAGTAAAAGTAGCCTAATTACATCTGAGATTTTTCTCATAACAGAAGCATAATATCATTACCTACATTAGGAGTGCTAAAAAATTCAAAAATAGAGAAGTTTTAATCGAGTTATTCAACAAGTCTGATATGGCTATAAGATACGAGATTAACCCACCAAAGATTTCTGATAATGTGGAAAGACTTGAGAAGTTATACTCACGAATTGAACAGATGAGTAAGGTATGCAGTGGCATACATCTAACAGATTCAGTATTGGGAATTGAAAGAATATCACCTATTATCATTGCCACAGAATCAAAACGCAAAATACCGGATCTTAATATCACTATCAGTTTACGCGTAATAGACAAGAGTCTAGAACAAATCTCTCATATCACGCAAGCTTCCATTGAAGCAAATCTAAACGGCATTCTAGTTCTAATGGGTGATCCTTCACAAACTTCTAATCATAATTCAGGTATTTTTCCAAGTCAGGCGGTTCAACATTTGAACAATTTAGAATACGACAAAAAGACTGAAATTTTCCTTTCGCTTCCCAGCAACCCTAACTTTGAGAAGATTTCTAAAAAAGTAAATGCAAAACCACATGGTTTTGTAACTCAAGTAATACATAATATTTCACAAGTGCAGAGAATTGCAGATTATCTTTCACCAAAAGGATTCAAGATTATTCCATGTCTACTTTTTCCCTCAGAGAAGAACAAAAAATCAGCAGAATTTTTAAATCTTGATTGGTCAAATTACAAGGATGATTTTTCTGATTTTATAAATAAAATAGAGAAAATTACTGGTGACGTTCTACTAACTTCACCAAATGATTTTAAAGGAGCATTAGAGTTTTTAACAAGATTAGAAAATGAGTGAAGAAACATTTGCTAAAGCATTGGAAACAAGGATCTTACTATTTGATGGCGCGATGGGTACTGAGATTCAAAAACTTGAACCAAAATCAGAAGATTTCCCAGATAACAAGGATGGTTTTAATGATGGTCTTTCACAAACTCGCCCTGAATGGATTAAAACAATTCATAGGAAATATCTTGAAGCGGGATCAGACTGCATTGAGACTAATACATTTGGTTCAAATAAAATAAAATTAGATGAATATGGTTTTGGTGATAGAACAGTTGAACTAAACCAAAAAAATGCAGAACTTGCAAGAAGTGTCTGCAATGAATTTACTGATAGACAAAGGTTTGTTGTTGGTTCTATGGGTCCTACTGGTTATCTTCCTAGTTCTAATGACGCTGATCTTGGTCAGATGCCTTTATCTCAAATAAGAGAGGCTTTTGAATTACAGGCTGAGGGATTAATCAAAGGAACTGCAGATGCTTTACTAATTGAAACTAGTCAGGATATCCTTGAAGTAAAATTGGCAGTTGAGGCATCTCACACTGCAATGGAAAAAACTGGAAAAAAAGTGACATTAATTTCAAA
>ENA-UPTF01001314-UPTF01001314.1-marine-metagenome-genome-assembly--contig:-NODE-1314-length-15847-cov-6.255929_pt1 | contig 15847 bp, 18 predicted proteins | sample MGYA00238166_ERZ767019 | MGnify/ENA primary metagenome ERZ767019 (study PRJEB28930, sample SAMN06266391) | marine metagenome | isolation source: Sea water from 250 m depth | place: Atlantic Ocean...
TCTACTGAAATCAGGAAAAAGTACGAGCTGCAAAGATGGAGATTATCAGTACAGTATAGATATCGGCTTATTGCGGCTGCGGAAAATGGTCAATCCTGAAAATGAGCTGAAATCAGTAATTACGGAAAAGTTATTACAGTTGGATGAGGTTCTTTCTGCTAATCCTCAGAACCGATCGAATTTGATTTTAACGGGTGGAAACGCAAAAACATTTGCGCGTCTTTATCCGCAAGTTTCAGCAAATCTTCGGCCTGAAAATTCAAGTACGGTAGAGGCAAAAAACTGGCTGAGTATGAATTGGACTGAATTTGAGTGCACCGAACAGATTTTTCAGAGCCAGTCAGCAGATGAACAAATTGAACAATGGAAACTACGTCCGCAACAGACAGAAGTTTTTAATTCTGCTCTGGCGGTCTTCCGGGCAATCGGCAGTAAACTCAGAGCTGAGCAGCTGTGCATCCCTTTTTTTGGTTTGAAGGAATCACTACTGTTAAGCCTGGTTTCAGTGGTAACGGAAAAACCTATGGAAGATTTCACACTCGTTTTGATTTATGGACCTCCAAAAAAATATAAAATTGGTGCATGAAAAAAATTAGCGTCAACAGGCAACAAAATGATGAAAAAATAGAGAAAGATCAGCGTTGTGGATTTATAGGATTAATAGGCCGTTCAAATGTTGGTAAATCAACTTTACTGAACCAACTGGTTGGACAGAAAGTTTCAATCACTGCACACAAAGCACAAACTACCAGAAACCGCATTCTTGGTATCCGGACTGTAAAAAATACACAGATGGTTTTCATTGACACGCCTGGAATCCATCCTGCAAAAAAGCTGCTGAACCGTAAAATAGTGGCATATGCGACAGAAACTTTGCGGGAAACAGATTTGAATTTGTGGTTAATTGAACCTTTGTCTGAAACTTCTTTGAAAAAGGATGGTCTCTCTGTTTTGCATCGTGAAGATCAGGAAATACTAAAAATGTTGTCCGGAAAGGAAAAACGGACCGTGCTAGTTTTGAATAAAATTGATACAATTTTACAGGAACAGGCACTTGTCAGCATGGAAAAATTAGCGAAATTGGGAGACTTTGCGGAAATTGTTCCAATCTCAGCGCTGAAATCAACTAATGTTGAACACCTGGTTGAAACCCTGAAAAAATATCTTTCTATCCATCCATTTTACTTTGAAAACAAACAGGTTACCGATGTGTCAGAACGCTTCCTTGCAAGTGAATTTGTACGCGAGGAACTGTTTATGCGCCTGCAGCAGGAAATTCCTTATTCGGTTGCAGTTGTAGTGGAACAATTTGAAGAGGATCAAAAATGTATTAAGATTGCCTGCAATATTTGTGTGGAGCGAGATTCACAGAAGGGGATCATCATTGGAAAAAAAGGTCAAATGTTGAAAACAATCGGGGTTGCCGCCCGGAAAAAAATCGAGCGATTACTTGGAAACAAGGTTCATTTAGCACTGCATGTGAAAGTTTTAAAACATTGGTCCAGCAATGCACGGCATTTGCGCAATCTTGGATTTAACTAACTTGCAGGTAACAAGAGTCAAAACTAATATTTTGATTTCCTGATTTCAGGCAAAAACTTCAATATCAAAAGATATGTGGAATTTAATAAAATTACTGTTTGGCATAGTTATCATTATTTCAGTTATTTCAATGTTTCAAATATCGTGGGAAATTGGTCTAAGTGTTTTTGTTTTGATCACTGCTACATTTTGTATCTGGATTGTACTGAAAAAAATTACAAAAGTTGTATTTTATCCTGATCTTGTTCTTTCTTCAGAACCGTTTCGTAATTCAGTAACTTCTGGCGGCAATGAAGAAAATTTAGCTGATCAAGATACTTCTGCATCAGGAAATCTAATTCCTGGTGTTGACGAATCTATTTTTGAACAATTCAGAGAAAAATTAAATTTACACCCTCCTTCCGAATCTACCGGAGATTCAGCTATATCCTCTGAAAAAAATGCAAACTCAGGCTTGGTTGCAGAAGCATATGAAAAAGCCAATTCAACAAATGCTCCTGATACTTTTTCTGAAGAACTGGAGGACGTAGAACAAGTGAAAGTTACTTTGAGCAAAGATGCAAAAAATCTTCAAGAAGAACAGGATGAAGGTAACGCAAAAGACACAGTTGAGGAGCAGAGTGACGATGCAGCGGAAGAACAAAACAAAAAAGTTGCTGAAAAACAGGAAACAAAATACAGGGAAAAAGAAAAGACAGACCGTAAACTAGGTACTGGAGAAGAAGCTCTGGAAATTCTTTCTCGAAAACATCAGGAATTAAGAAGACAAACAAGAGATATTGCTGCAGAGCCCCAGGAAGAATTCGATGAGGATCTTTTTGCAGATGAACTGATTCCGATTCCTGGAGGAGAAACCCTTGCTGAACCAGAAGAAAGTGAGTTCAGTGATGAAGACTTATTTGCCCCGGTATCGACAACAGACAATCTGGAAGATGAAGATGGTTTGGTTTCTTCTTTAAGGAAAACAACTCTTCGGGGAGAAAAACATGCTGAAGCTGAAGGACTGCTGAAACTTGCAACAACATCATGCGAAGCTGGCAGAATGGAAGAAGCCGGTGCCAGTCTTAAAAGTTATCTAGATCTGCTCAAAGAGCTTGGTCAAAAGCCAAGTTCAGACGTGCTGCATTTAGCTGAAAAGCTTGGGATTCCACTTGATTCAACTTTGACTGCGGAACTTGCTTTGAAAACTGATGAAACAAAAACAGAGACTGAAAAAGAACTGGGAAAAAATATTCAGGATGAACCAGAGCAGACCAATTATGAAAGTGTCATGGATGGAATAGTGAAGACTCTTGAAGAAAAAGATTCATATGAAGAAGCTTTGCCGCTGCTAAAGGATCTGCTGAACTACAATCGGCAGCGAGTGAATATTTCAGCAATGGATCCCCTTTACGAAAGAATTGAGCGTGCACATTCAACAATGGAAAATGATGAAGAATTAGTAGCTACCTACAAAGAACATCTTGCAATCAAACAACAGTTGGATGACATTGAAGGTGAGTTGCACTTGCTTGATTTGATCAGTGCCCACTATACAAATATTGGAGATCTGAAAGCATCAAAACGCTATCAGTCAGAAATTTTAAGAGTAAAAGACGGATTAGAATACAAGCAGGCAATGGAAGAAGAAGTACAGTAAAGTACTGATTCAGTGGATTCAACCGACTAAAATAAAATCAGTAAAAATATACGCACCCGTCGGGAGTACGGGAACTTAGCTTGTAGCCGTGGTTTCCTGCTGCAAACTGTATTTCAGCCAGCAGTCTGCAACTGCGTGTACGTCTTTCACGTACTACGTAAAACTCACTGATTCGCGGCGATGTGTCAGATTCAAGGTGGGCAAACATTTTTATTGCCGCAATAGTGTGCTGTTCTGCCAACTGCAGGTAGCGGGGCTGAAGTCCATTCTGCCAGCTGTCAAAATAATTCAGACTCCATCCCATATGACGATCTCCTCCGCTTAATCGGCTGCGAAAGGATTGTTGTGGAAAATCAGGAGTAGTACTTGAACAAGCGTGCAAAAAAATAATGACTGAAACATAAAAAATAAAATAGCGCATAAACATTTGTTTTGGCCTGCTGAATGTCTTATGTAAAATTACTGAAGTTTTTGGATTTCTTGTTTCAATTCCTCTCTAAAAGAGTATAGCAACCCATCTGTAATATGTATCGGCCTTCTGCCAAAAACCTTTAAAAAAGTAAGGAACTTCACGATCCGGCTTGCATAATTTTGCTTTTGCCTTCAACTTAAGTCACTAAAAACAAAGATGTTATGCTTAACTGTTAATCTTTACAAATTAAAATTGGCCAACTATTTGCAATTTTGTCTTACAGAAGGACAAAAAAAGCAACTCATTTCGACAGACTTTAACTGGCTAAAATGGAAAAGAAAATTTGGGCTATTGGTGGAGGTAAAGGAGGCGTTGGCAAAAGTTATGTTGCCGGAAATTTGGGCATTCTGCTGGCTCAGAAGGGTCACAATGTAGTTCTAGCTGACTTGGATTTGGGTGGAGCAAACTTGCACACCTGGCTTGGTGTGAGCAATCCCATTAAAGGGATTACAGAATTTATTGAAAGAGACATACCTGATCTCAAAAAGTTATTAATACCCACCGATATGTCGGGATTGCGTCTGATCAGCGGAGCCAAAGACGGGGTCGAAATAGCAAATATGAAACACACTCAAAAACGTCGTTTCGTAACTGCCCTGAGACAATTGGATGCAGATTATATTGTGATTGATTTAGGTGCAGGCACTGCATACAACACAGTTGATTTCTTTCTGCTGGCAGACTCACAAATAATTATTGTAATTCCGGAACCAACATCAATCGAAAATGCCTATCGTTTTGTAAAGAATTCATTTTATCGTCAAATTCTTCACAACAGTGTAAAATTTAGAATTAAATCAACGATAAAAAATATTTTGCGAAAGGACAACCCATTCAACATAAATACCCCGAAACAACTCATTGCTTACATGAATCAACTGGGAGGCAATGCGGCGGTTTTTATAGAGGAACAGCAGCAGTTGTTCATGCCAAGCATTATCCTGAATCAGGTACGTTCCGAAAAGGAAAAAAAGATTGGTGTGGCAATGGAAAAAGCATGTTTAAAATATTTTAACCTGAATGTGAAAATTTCGGGAAATTTAGATTTCGATGAAACAGTCAGGCAGTCGGTCTTAGATCGTGAACCTTTAGCAAAGAATTCACTGGAGAGCGTGCCAGTCAAGCAACTGTCAATAATCTGCGAAAAATTATTACAGGAAGAGAAGGAAAGAACTAAAAAAAATAATCTGTTATCACAGTTAGCAATATGACTACTCAGGCAAATAATCCACAGCTTGAAGAAAATTATTATCAGATTCTTGAAGTACTAAAAACTGCTTCATTGTTAGAAATCCGTGATGCTTACGAGGGTAAACTGGAGGAAACTCAATTAGAAGCCTTTGCTGCGTATTCCTTGTTGCCGGAAGAAGAGACTGAAGAAAAATTACTGCATTTCAGTCAGGCTTTTGTGACTCTGGCTAATCCTGTTGCCCGGGCAAAATATGATGATGAATTACAACAGAGTATGGTTTCAGCAGAGATGCATCCTGTCACTGAGAAAGGGCAAATTAAAAAACTGTACTCCAAAAAATCAGTGAGGGGAAAAACTAAAACAGTTCCTCCTCCCCACTCCCCCCCTAAAAAAGTAAAAGCTGAGAAAGAGATTGAAATCAAAAAAAGTGTTACCAGAGATGTTGTTGTAGAATCACAGGCAGAACGCCTGGGCAATTACCAAAAACTGGCCGCAAAAAATGAATTAGCAGAAGAAAGTCTAGAAGAATTTTACTCCACTTTCAGAACCCATGGGGGTAAACTTTCATACAACGGTACTATATTACAACAAATTAGAAAAATAAAATCGGTCACTCTGGAAGAACTCGCACAAATCACCTGTATTCGTATAACCTATCTCCAAGCGATTGAAGACGAAAATTTCTCCAAATTTACATCTGAGATTTATTTAAAGGGCTATTTGCTTTGCTACATTGAGGCCCTGCAGTTGCCCAAGGAGCAAGTTTTATCAGATTATGTTCTTCTCTATAAAAACTCATTTTAGTCTAAAAAGAGTTGAAATGTTTTATGCTGGTACTGTACAATTCAATACAGCATCGTAGGCCTGTTGAACTGAAAGCTTGTGTCAGTTTGGAAAAAGTCAGAGCCGGAAATAAGCCGGGTTCTGTTCTCACAGATGTGAGTCGTGACCATTTATCTAGGATTGCCGTTACCGGCCGCCTCTAGCGTCCTACCCGACCGCCAGGCGGGCCACCTGATAGCGGTTCTATTTGGACTTGCAACGGATGGGGTTTACACTGCCAGTCTTGTCACCAAGACTGCGGTAGGCTCTTGCCCTGCCATTTCACCCTTACCTGTGTTTCCGGAGAAACCATCGGCGGTATGTTTTCTGTTGCACTTTCCATCGGCTCGCGCCGCCTGGCCGTTAGCCAGCACCCTTGCCCTATGTTGCCCGGACTTTCCTCCAGCCCACCTGATTCGAAAATAATCAGGAAAGCGGGCGGCCACATATCCGACTCTGATGCCTACTAAACTAGCATCATTGTGGATAAGAGCAAGCGAACTTCTTTTAACACTCTCAGATTTGAACTCAGATGAAAAATAATCGGATACAAATTAGTTTAAATGCTACTCTGGATAAAAGCAAAAAGCGCAGCCGCGGATTCAGTTTCATTGAGGTAATGGTTGTGATAATTATCCTGGGGCTGCTTTCCAGTATTGTGGGAGTGTACCTTTTTGATTCTGCAGAAAAAGCAAAAGTCGATGCAACAAAAACCCAAATCAGGGGTTTGGAAACTGCACTGGATCTTTATCGCCTGCACAATTCACGCTATCCTACATCAGAACAGGGACTTAAAGCACTGTTGGACAAACCGGAAGTGGGAATGATTCCAAAAAACTGGAACGGACCCTATTTAAGAGGAAATAATTTGCCGGAAGACAGTTGGGACAGCCCATTCCGTTATGTCAGTGTGAACGGTAAAAATTATGAAATTATTTCACTTGGTGCGGATGGTGTAGATGGAGGAACGGATTTGGATGCAGATATCAATTCAAGCAATCTATAAAAGATTCAAGCGCCCGGCCTCAGGAGTCAATTGTCAAAGACTTAAAGGCTTCACTTTTCTGGAAATTTTGGTGGTATTGACATTAGGAATTCTGTTGATGGGAATGGTTGTACCTCAGTTTTTTGCCCTGTTTTCGAAAGCACATGAATCCGAATTTAAACATCTAAGCAGCGTGCTGAAAATGCTGCGCAACGATGCTGTTCTCAAAAGCACTGCTTATTGCCTGCTCTTTGATTTGAAGACACAGCAAATGATGACCACGGAAGAGGATGAGTCTGGAAAATGCGGCAAAGATATTTTGGATAATCCAAAAGTTCTGAAACCTCATGATTTTCCGGAAGATCTCAGCTTAAGTACTGCAAAACTTGTCGGTGATGAATTTCCTTCTTCCGGAACTGCTTCTGATTTGCTGGAGGTCCATATCAACAGATCCGGATTTGTCAGCCCTTTTTTCCTGGTGTACTCTTTACTTGATTCCTCCAAATCATGGATAATTGAAAGTAAGGGAATCATGGGAAAACTGCAGTTACGTGAACAGTGAAGTTCAGTCATGGAAAATGTTGGAGACAAATCAGGATCAATCAGGAAAAGAGGTTTTACAATCTTGGAGGTTCTAGTTTCCCTCTCGATCCTGGTGTTTATCCTGATGGCACTTTACCAGTCTTATTCCACTTCCATTTTTGTTCTCTCTTCCACAACAAACTTGTGGAAAGCCATGTCACATGCCCAGAACGAATTATTGAAATCAGAACGTGCAACCATTTCACCTCCTGTTTCAGTCAACCAGGGAGAGTTTGAACTTGATGATCCAATGAGTGGTTTCCGCTGGAAAAAACTTGTCCGGGACACCACACCTCTTCCCGGAATAATGGTACGGCAGGTCAACTATCAATTACTCTGGAACGAGGGAAAAAGCGAATTTACTTATGATGCGGATATTTACGTCAATCCCCAATAACGCCCGAATCAATAATTCCGGATTTTCCCTGTTAGAGTTATTAATTTCTGTTGTCCTGCTCGGACTGGTGATGTCCTTACTTTACGGTGCTTTTTTCCAAATATCAAATTCCTCTATCCAGGTAAAATCAACTTTGAACACCCGCCAGGAGTTGCGGTTACTCATGAAAATAGTTTTAGATGACTTGCAGTCAGTACAATATTTAAAACACTTTTCCGGCGTTGTTCAAAGCAAATCTCTGCGACGAGAGACTGGATTGATTGCAGAAAGAAAACTGGGTCCGGAAAATACTGAAACGGGAGAACTTGAAGAAGTAAGCAGCATTTATTTTCATACTTCAATCAAGTCACGTTTCTACCCTGATGAGAAAGATCATGACCCTGAACTGCATGAAGTCGGCTATTCTCTGGAGGAAAATCCCGATACAAAAATTTGGGAGTTTATCCGCCGTGAAGATTTTTATCTTGACGACAATCTCAGAGAGGGAGGAAAAAGCTATGTTTTGTCGGAAGCGGTAACAAAGTTTGAGCTGGATTTACTTGAAAGTGAGACTGCTCTTGCAGGAGGCGGATTCAAGGAAAATTGGACAACAGTCTGGAATTCTGAGGAAGGAGTATGTATTGATAAAACTGCTGCAGATAATTTCTGTCTCCCCCGTGCAGTAAAATTAACTATGGCTCTCAGGGGTGATGATGGAAACACAGTTTCGGATTCGCAGGTCATAAATCTATGTGTTCCTCCTTGTAATCCGGAAATATTTGAGTAGCCTGAATTGAAAATTTTACACTACAAAGGGTTAAACCTCTTCCAGCCAGTCAACAGGCCCTTTACCCATCCGGACAATCTCTACTTCTCCGTGACTGAAATCTATAATGGTCGAATTTTCGGCAAAAATAGTCCCGCCGTCTACAATTAAATCCACTTGTTTTTTGTATTTTTCATGTAATTCGTGTGGATCGTCGTACAGTTCATCTTCTGATATTCTCAAACTGATGCTGAGAATCGGGTGTCCAAAGGTTTTAACTATTTCGTTGGTAATAGGATGATTCGGCCAGCGCAAACCAACAGTACTTCTTGGTGTGAGCATCATTTTGGGTACAATTTTGGCTGCCTTAAAGACAAAAGTGTAGGGACCGGGTAATTTCCTGCGAAGCAGTTTAAAAACTTGTGTTGGAATTCCCTGAGTGTATTCCTGGACTTCAGTTTGATTAGCGCAGATGAATGTCAAAGGTTTTTTAGGATTCATACCGCTGTGGTCGTTACTGTTTTTAATTTGCTGCAGGCGCTTCATAGCTTTTTTGCTGAAAATGCTGCAGCCCAGCCCGTAAACTGTATCAGTGGGGTAAATGATGACTCCATCGTTATTCAAAACATCCACGACTTGTTGAATGAGTCGAGCCTGAGGATTTATTGGATTAATACTCAAAAGCATGTGAAATATACTGAAAGCTAAGTCAGTGCAACAAACTCAAAGACTTAACAAATTGTGTGCTGTAAGGGAAGTATTAGTTGGCTGGTGAAACATTTCCAGCCGGAAGAAACATATCTTGCAATGCTTAAAATTCTGAGCAATAAAAGAAATTGCTGGCACAACAACCAGTTTCTGCCCCTGTGTTCCCCTGGATGTTTCAGAAGCATTGAAACTCTGACAAAGCGTTTCTAACTCCCAAGTGTACCTAATGACAAAGGATAATTAATAAACAGTGTTGGTGCAATGCCGTCATCTCCTTTTGCAAGGTCAAAACGGTAAATCAGCCCTGAAATAATGGCACGGAATCCCACGCCAAAAGAGGATTTCATTTTTTTATGTAGTCGAGAAATATCATCTGACACACTACCGGTTTCATAAAAGAACGAAGTCTGGAGAACGGTTCGAATTCCACCCAGAACAATCCAGTTCATTGGAGTTCGTTTTTCTGAATAGTTTAGACGGTATTCCAAAACATAGTTTGAACTATTTGCTGCGTAAAATCGCCCCTGGCTATATGCACGCATCCGGTTAAGTCCACCCAGGGCAGTTGCCTTGGATGACTGGTTCCTTTTAAGCCAGTAGTTGATTCGTCTTGTTTCAGTTTTCCGGCAAGCGGCTGTCTCCTTTTCTAAATCACAACCCAGTCCAAATTTATTTCTTACTGCGGTTTCATCCACTAAACCGTTAGCTGTGATGTTGGAACGTGATTGAAATGCATTAAACAATAGTGTGTGAGTCTCAAAAAATGGGAAATAGGCAGTTATATTAAGATCATTAACAGCATAGTCACTTAAATCATTATGCTCATAATTCGTTTTGCTATGCAATAATCCAATTCGAAGTCCTTCACTTGGATCTAAGTGATTATCGGTTAGGTCAATCTGAGTTCCTATTACATGATCAATCCAACTACGTTCAGGAGATTGGATATTGGAAAAATCATTACCGTCAACATCAAAAATTTTTTCTAATTTTGTTCCTCCTGCAGAATAGCTGAGAAGAAATTCCAGACGCTGGTTGTATAATTGAGATTGCAAAGTAAAAAAATTACTGTTGAACTTTTCCAAAGTCTGGTAATAATCTTCTTTTCCAGAATCAATGCCACGGTCATATGACCTGAAGGGCATATAGAAATCTGTAAACCCGAGGGAAAATAATAATTTTTCATCAACTACAGGATATTTTGAAAGAGAAAAAAGACTTACTTCAAAATCACCTTTAAATAACGTTTTGGCCATCAGGAGGTCGGTTTTTTTGAAGATATTTGAAATTGAGGCAGCAATAGGAACCCCGGTTCCAATGCCTTCAACTACAATAGGGAGAGGAGCAACCAGCCAGCCTATTTCATTTTCTGCATCACTTTCAGATCTCTCAGGTGGGAATTCATAAGAAAATAATACTGACGGCATAAAAAAACAGAGAAGAAATAATAATTTGGTTTTTCTCTTCAGTAAGGCCCCACTAGCATTCAGAAATGCAGAAAACATAGGAGAGCAGAAGTTAATAGATTGATTTTCTTTTTCTTCATAATTAATTTTCATCTAGTACATACGCGAGCTTAGCCGGCATTTTTCGATTTTTGGTTCTTCGGCAATTGGCTCCAACAGTGAAACTGCTTTTTCAACTCTCTTCAAATGTTCCTTTGGCACAGGAATATTATTGCTTTTATATGTGCGATGGATCGTGTAACACAGGTGCCCATAGCGGAGAACAACTGCTTTTTCAATAGCTTTCTCAGGGATATTTCCTACCAGTTCCACATCATATCCGATCGCTTTCAAAGCTTTTGAAAACAGCTCAAATCCATTTTTTCGGTTACGGCTCATTTCCCGCAGAAGCAATTATCAGTTGAATTTGAGCAAGAACATCAAACATTTTTTCCTTGTGATAACCGACCAGTGGGTTTTTTCCTTCCAGAAGATGCAAGATTTCAAAAATCAATTTCAAATTATCACAGGCCAAAGTTAAAAAACACCAGGCTGCATAGCATGGTGTCAAAACCGTTTTTTAGATCGCCAAAAGGAATTGATTTTCCTGCTATTGATTTATTGAGGTTCAATACATAGTTGGTCGGGATAGGCTTAGTTTAAGCAAATCAACACATTTACTGATAAAATTTATTTCACCCTGCTGTCTCTTTAGCTGCTTCTCAAGAATAGTTTCAACATTACAGTCGCCCTTTATTTTAAATTCAGTTTCAGTCAAATCATCTTTTAGAACTTTTTGCAGCTTTTCGAGGTAAATTGTTTGAGCAGCAAGAGCCATATTTATTTTTTGAGTAGAAATCATGGGACTTGCAACTTCCTGCATGGCTAACAGGAAAGCATCTCGGGGAATCGGCAAACTGCAGCTTTCTGCTTCCTGAAAAAACATCTCAACCAGTTTCAGTCGTAATTTTGAATCTTCCGGATATTTTTGAAGACGTTCAGAAAGTTCTGTTGCTAGCTTATTTTTCAAGTTATGGCTGAGTCTGCTTCCGGTGTATTCCAAGGACCTGAGGTCAGGAAGATCACATTTTTCAAACTTATTCCGTGCAGCAATTTGGAAGAAAGTTTTATATTTTTCAGGTTGTCAATCTGTGATTTAAGTTTGTCCGAGTCAGTCTTGAGGTTTTTAAACAAGAGAAGAGGATTTTGAATATCCTTGAGTTCCCATTAAATTTTCGCTATTGTTACCCATAAAAGTTACTTAGTCATTTTTATCGTTGCGGAAGCACAAACTGCGGCTTGCGGCCTGCTATACCTCTTAAAAGTCGTCCGAGTAAATCTGCACCGGTGATAATGCGTTTTTCCTTATCCCAACACAAAATCAGATCATTGTCAATCACATCGTCTTCAGAGTGTTCCGGATGAACACGTAATTTTTGAATAACTTCACCCAGTGGAGTTACAGCATCAGATACAACAATAGGGCGATGACAGTAAGAATATGGTCTAAAAGGATCAACACCAAAAAGTGCATCGCGTAAAAATAAATCTGCATTGAGTACCAATCGGGGTTTTCCATCAACAGAAGTTAAAATAACCCATTTTTTACCTGATAGCTGAATCTGGAGTAAAAACGGATCATCCGGAATACGTTGAAAAGCAGGAAAAACCGGAAGATCAAACTCAGTTTCCAAGGGAATAATACTTACCGGATCGACTACCTCACCCTCATCTCCAACCGGTAAATCATCAATACTTAAAAAATTCAGTGCTCCGGTTCCTTCCAGTCGGCTGATATCTGATTCCCTTGATTCCATGTGCTTTTGCAGCATGATTCGGATATCTTCCTCTTTAAAATACAGCACCCCTTCTTTTCCCAGCCACATGTCAAGCAGCATGGCAGATGGTTTACTAACCGGATATAAAATGAATCTGTAAAATTTAATTACCGGTGTCAGCAGTATTCCCATTCGCAAGGCATTACGGGAAAAATATGCTTGAGGCAAGATCTCACCAAATAAAGTGATGCAAAATGAGGAAAAGAAAAAAGCCCAAAGTCCGGCAAGGACTGAGTCTGTTAACAGGGTCAGCAAAACATTAATGCTTACATTGCCCCACAAAAGGGTTGTCAGCAGCAGATTTGCATCTTTCCTTAGTTCAAGTACCTCGACTGCAGCCTGATTGCCTGACTCAACTTCTATTTCAAGCTTCAGTCGGCTCAAGCCAAATAACCCCAAAGTCAAGCCGGAAAATACTGCAGATTGAGTTAAACAAAAGAAAATACCTGCCAGGAGGGTTAGGTCCATACAACCGTATATTAGTAATTAAATTTACACAAACTCCGATTGAATTATATTTTGAAAACATACACTAACACTTCTTTTGAAGTTCTCAAGTTTTTTCAGCACTTCTCTATTAATCATAGTTTAACAGCGGGTCAATTGAAGCTGAATAAAATCAAGAAATAAATGTTGCATTAAAATAGATTTGTATTATCATGTAGCCTAAATTGATCATTATTATTTTACAGGTTGGTTCAAAATAGTTTGATTATTAATCTTTGTTAACGTAATTATAAAGGTCGAAAACAATATTTGACTGGAATTTTAATTGAATTACTGAAAAAATACTGCATACTTTGAATTTTTTCTTTAAACCATCACCCTTTCGTGGAGATTGAACATGCTTAAGTATACTCTAAAAGTACTGATTCCCCTCACTATTATCTTTCTTGTTGGTTGTGCCGGAAAAGGAATCTCACCTGTTCCAAAGAGTATTTTGGCAGATTTAGATGAGGTACGATCACTGACCGAAACGGAATTGGCGGACAATCAAAAAGTTCAAAATGACTACAAACTGAAACAAAAATTATTGAAAAAAATTGCTGTTGAAGATGTGGCAGAGAAAAAAGAACTGGTTAAGGAAAAAGGGGTTGTGGAAAAGGCTAAAAAGGAACTGTCAGAATTGACCGAGAAGATCCTTAAAAAACGCCAGAAAAAGCTTTTGAAGGCTGAAGTTAAAAAAATTGCTGAGTCCCTAAAAGAAGGAGTAACTGAAGAGGAAATCGTGGAAATTTTAGAAAAAGTAGCTTCAGGTGAAATTACAGAAGAGGAAGCAACAGTTATACTTAAGAAAAAAACCAAATTAAGTGAAGAAAAAATTAAAAAGCTGGTCGCAAAAACCAAAAAAATCCAAAAAGAAACTGATGAACTTGCCGAAAAACTGGCAACTGCTTCCGCAGATGAGGTGGCAGAAATTTTAAAAGAAGCTGGAGGAGTTTCAAAAGCTGACATCTTGGCCCTTGTTGAAAAGAAAAAACAAGTAGATGCTATAGAGTCATCTTTTCTGGAAAAAACAATGGCCAAAGTATACACCCGCCTGGTTCGTGATAGAGAACTTGGGGTTGAAGAAGCATTCTGCATCAATATTGAAGGAATATTGGATCATCTGTTAGTTGAACCTTCTTATTTTGATACAGATAAATATTCAATTGATGAATATATAGGTCAAATCGAAAGTTCTTTCAGATTGCTGGAACCAGTTTTAGAGGAGTACCCCGAAATTATAGTCAGGTTGGAAGGAAACGCTGATGAGCGTGGTACTGTTGAATATAACAAGGCTCTCAGTGATCGACGGTGGGAAACTCCTTCAAAAGTTTTAATAGCTCTCTATTTTGATGAAGACAGGACAGCTGGTCTCGGTCGGAGTGAGCAATGTCCTTTGCCACGTATAGGAGGTATGAACACTAGAGATTGGTGGTCATCAAACCGGCGTACCGATTACATTTTTAAGCTGAAGTAATTTTTAACTATGGAATTTAATGATTTTGTCAATGCGGTCCTTCACGGTGGGACAATTACGCTTACCATATTTATTTTGCTCGTTGTCCTTTCCGTTGTGACTTGGGGGATTATAATAGGGAAAATTGTTCAGTTAAGGAAGGAAGATCAAAACAGTGGTAAATTTGTAAAAGAATTTAATAAGGCAAAAACACTCAAAAGTTTTGTATCGACAAATCAAAAGCGTGCTCCGGTGGATTATGATTTGGGGATTTTGTTTGAAGAAATTTTGAATGAGTCGCAACAATTTGAAAAAGAATTTCCTGAAGCAACATGGAGATTTACTGCTGATAAGGGGCTCCCAGAGCATTTGAACGAAATGCTGGACAGGACAATGGACAGAGTCAACCTGCAAATGCGGGAGCGCAGAGAAAAAAGTTTGGCATATTTAGCAACAATTTCCAATATTGCTCCATTCCTCGGTGTTTTGGGAACTGTGATAGGAATTATCAATGCATTTACTGCAATTGGTAAAATGGGGTCAGCAGAACTAGCAGTAGTAGCTCCTGCAATTTCAGAGGCGTTGATTGCTACAGCATTGGGGATTTCTGTTGCCATTCCAGCTTCAGTAGGGTTTAACATTTTTCAATATCGGGTAGAAATTCTTTCACAGAAGTTTGATCGTTTTTCTGCTATTTTGAGAAACAGGCTGGAAAACGAACTCGTTACAGAACATGAATCTACTTCTTCAGATATTGGTATTGAATCATTTTAAATACTGAATTTATTGGAGGTAACAAAATGATTAAAGTAATTGGAGACCAAAAAAAAATCGTCTCAGAAATCAATATCACCCCTCTGGTTGATACCCTCTTGGTCTTGTTGATTATTTTCATGGTTACTGCTCCTGCAATGACCCGCTCTGTTGGTATTGAACTTCCTGAACCAAAACACGGCTCTAAAGCTGAAAGCGTTACAAAAGAGAAAAAAAAATTTGCTGTCATAGGACTTAATGCTAATAAGCAGTTTGTTTATGAAGAAATAAAATATGCCCAGGAAGAGTTTTTTCAGAAATTTCCAATGCTTATTGAAGGTCTTGAGCCGGAAAAGATATTTCTCCATGCAGACAAAAAGGTAGTATACGAGCAAATAATAGAACTAATGACCTTTTTACAAAGCCAAGGCCATGAAAAAATAGGATTGGTGTTCCAGGAAAAATAAGAAGTGGATAGTCAAAGTTTTGTTGGAGAAAAGCATCTAACATCTTCCAGAAATTTAGGGCTGGCTATTTCTTTTGCCATGCATGTATTTCTGGTCTCAGGCTTTGTTGCTCTTAATTCAGCAACAGCAGAACAGGCTGATTTTGAATCACTAGAATCAGAATCTGTAGAAGTTAATACTCTGTCTGCGGAAGAACTACAGGCACTAATTGCTTTATTGGAGTTAGATCCGGAGGTTTCAGAAGAGGGTACAAACTTGCCGGTCGTTCCTGTGAAAGAGATAACTGCATCGGCAACGCTAATTGGGGCTAAGTCCAAT
>ENA-UPTF01001315-UPTF01001315.1-marine-metagenome-genome-assembly--contig:-NODE-1315-length-15830-cov-3.100298_pt1 | contig 15830 bp, 14 predicted proteins | sample MGYA00238166_ERZ767019 | MGnify/ENA primary metagenome ERZ767019 (study PRJEB28930, sample SAMN06266391) | marine metagenome | isolation source: Sea water from 250 m depth | place: Atlantic Ocean...
AAAGATAACCGTATTCAACCAATTGTTGCCAAGCCCAGAATTGGCCTGTTAAAAAAAACAAAGCAAACAGGCCACCCAAAAGCAGCCCGGTTTTAAGACTTGTTTGGTTCTTCTTCTTTGCCCCCCGGGTTGCCCAGGCCATACCCATGCTTGCAACTACAAGAGAGCAGGTGTTAACCCACAGCAACGATGGCATTGGTAGAGGTTGCCAGTCTTCAAAGTTCATCCGAAAAACATAAGCATTGGTTAGAAATAAAAACAAAATCGTAATTACAGCAAGGAGCATGTAAACAAAAACCTGAGCATGACTTAGGTTTAAGATACCCGGTTCTGAATTTATTGGATTGTGTCTGTCCATAGGGGTCTACGTAATTTGTTCATCAGGGACATTTTGTGGCACAAAGTCCGCGGTAGCGCCTGGTAGACCATAGTCGTAGGGCCAACGATACACAACCGGCAGCTGATCTCCCCAGTTGCCGTGTCCAGGAGGTGATTCCAATGCCTGCCATTCTAGGGTGCAAGCACCCCAAGGATTTTTAGAGGCTTTTTTACCGCGAATGGTGCTGTTCACAAAGTTGTACAAAAGAATGAATTGTGACGCACCGACAATGAGCGCACAAATTGTGATGAACTGATTTAGGTCGGCAACCGATTGGGGAATGAAATCATATTGTTCGTTCGAATAATAACGCCTTGGTACCCCAAGGAAGCCAATGTAATGCATAGGGAAATAAATCAGATAGGTGCCAACGAAGGTTATCCAGAAATGTATTTTTCCAAGTCGGTCGTCTAACATTCTTCCGGTGACCGATGGGAACCAGTGATAGAGCCCACCATACAAAGCCAGGACTGGGGAAACAGCCATAACCATGTGAAAGTGACCCACAACGAAATAAGTGTCAGACAATGGCACATCTACTGATACGTTTCCTAAGAAAAGGCCGGTCAAACCACCGATCAGAAAGGTAATCAAAAACGCCAAACAATACAGCATGGGTACAGTCATCTTGATGTTTGCGTGCCAAAGGGTGAGTACCCAGTTGTAGACTTTGATTGCTGTGGGTACCGCAATAATCAAGGTTGTCGTGGCAAAAAAGAAACCAAGATACGGGTTCATGCCGGCAACGTACATGTGGTGTGCCCAGACGATAAAAGAGATGCCAGCAATTGCGACCAGAGCCCAAACCATCATGTTGTAGCCAAAAATATTTTTTCTTGCATGACAGCTGATTAGTTCAGAGATGATGCCAAACGCAGGCAGCGCAATAATGTAGACTTCAGGATGTCCAAAAAACCAAAATAAATGCTGAAACAACACTGGACTGCCGCCACCATAATCCAACACTTCTCCGCCTTTAAAAATTTCCGGCATAAAAAAACTTGTCTCCAAGACACGATCAAAGGTCAGCATAATGGCGCCCACGAATAATGCTGGAAACGCTAAAAGACCAAGAAAAGTAGCAAGGAAGATGCACCAAATTATCAAAGGCATTCGCATCAATGTCATGCCACGGGCCCTAGATTGAAGAACGGTAGTGATGTAGTTCAATCCACCCATGGTAAAAGCGATGATAAATACAGCCAAGGAAATCAACATCAGCAATATACCTGCTCCGTCCCCCCCAGGAGTTCCTTCTAGGATCGACTGAGGAGGATACAATGTCCAACCAGCGCCTGTTGGTCCGCTGGGAACAAAAAAACTTGCAGACAAAATAATTACAGACAAAAAATAAACCCAGAAACTCAGCATGTTAACAAAAGGAAAAGCCATATCTCTTGAGCCCAGCATCAGAGGTATGAGGTAGTTGCCAAAGCCCCCTAAAAACAAAGCAGTCAGTAAGTAAATAACCATGATCATGCCGTGCATGGTCACGTCTTGGTAATAATTACCAGCATCAATGGAATCAAACAGGCCAGGGAAACCCAATTGCATCCGCATCATCATTGACAAAAACATCCCGGTTAAACCGATGGCTAAAGCAACACAGGTGTATTGCAGAGCAATAATTTTATGGTCTTGTGAGAAAACGTAATGGCCCCACCAACCTTTTGGGTGGTATACTTGCTGTCCTTCGTAAGCCGCGCTTTGTTCCATTTTTTCCTTTCCTCTTTTTTATATTAAGTTTTGTTTATTAATCACTTGATAGAATTTTCATGTATTCAACTATCGCATTCAATTCATCGTCAGATAAATTGTATGCAGGCATAACAGAGGCAAAGCCTGCTGCTATTTTTGTGTTTGGGTTCACAATCGATTCTTTAATATAAGCCCCATCTATATTGATGGACTCACCGCTTACAAAATTTCTCTGGCTGCCAAAACTGTTTCGCCAAGTTGGTCCAATACCGCTGGCACCAGTGTCACTGTGACAAGCAACACATCCCAAAGATTGGACAATTTGCTTGCCTCTGCCTTTGCTGCTTTCATTCATGGTTTCAACAAAAGTTGGGTGTTGGCTCAACCAGGCTTCAAAATCAGCCATTTCATCAACAGTGATCTCACCCCGCATTGCCCAATGTCCTGTACCACAAAATTCTGCACACGCCACCTCATAGGTTCCCAGTTGAGTTGGGATAAACCATAAGTTGGACTGCTGTCCCGGAACTAAATCCATTTTTGCTCTGAATTGGGGGATGTAAAAATCGTGAAGTACATCCTTTGATCTGAGTTGAAAAACGACCGGTTTATTAATTGGTAGGTGAACCTTGTTATCAAGAACCAAAACATCGTCTTGACCGTAAGCGTCTGAGGGGTCGATGCCAAAAGTATTTTTTGAGCTAATCAGTCTCCCATTGGTGTTGCCATAAATCCCGTCTTCTCCAGGGAACCGGTAAGACCATGTCCACTGTTGGCCAACTCCTTCGACCTCCAATGCATCTTCCGGCAAATCAATGTAATCTTTCCAAGCAATCAACCCAGGAGCAAGCATGATTACAACACCTACAGTTGTTACAACGGTAAGCCAAAACTCCAGTTTAGGATTGTCTGGCTCATACTTGGATTTGTGGCCTTCACGGTGTCTGTATTTGACTACGCAATAAAGGATAAACGCAGAGATAAGGACAAATGCAATCCCAGTTACCCATAACGTAATAATAATTGTTTGGTCAAGACTGCCCCAATTGGAGGCTAAAGGAGTGAACCACCAAGGGGTGACAAGATTAAATAAAACAGTTCCAATAACTATGATGGTGGTTATTATTACGAAAGCCATATCTTTCTTTATCCAGTGTTGGTAATCATCATCAATCGCAAAGCATTATGATCAAAAATTAAGGGAAATACAATGCTCTTCTGCAGTCTTGCCATGCACGAATTTAAGGCAGTGTGATAAAACATCTAGAGTTGCAACTATAGAATGCTTGCAGCGATGCCCACAAAGATTATTCCACCAACATAATTGTTTTCTAAAAAGGCTTTCAGGCAAGCTTCAGGGTCGCTGTTGCGGATCAAGAACTGCTGCCTTAAAAATAAAACTGAAACAGCAACAACCGAGAAGAAAAAAAGGTTTCCCAAATTAAAAAGATGACCCATCAAACCCAACAAACACAATACTGTGATTTGCAAGAATCCAGTAATTAATTTGGCGTGAGAGCCAAAGAGAATAGCGGTGGAATAGACACCCAGTCGCACATCGTCTGCTTGATCCACCATTGCATAAAAGGTGTCGTACAAAACAATCCACAATGCAGTACTCAACCAGAGCACATAGAAAGCAGGACCGAAGTCTGTATTGGTGGCGGCAAAAACCATGGGGATACTCCAACTGAAGGCCAGCCCTAGAATTAATTGTGGGGCAACAAATAAGCGCTTACAAAAAGGATAAAGGATGGTCAGAGATAGACCACCAATTGCAAAAACTATAGCCTTAATATTGAGTTGCAACACAAGAAAAAAAGCTACAGCAATCAATAATGCAAACAAAATCCATGCTTGTTTTACCGTCATTCCTCCCATCGCCAAAGGCCTGTTTTTGGTTCTCTCGACAAAAGGGTCGATGTTTCGGTCGGCAATGTCGTTCATGACACACCCAGCGGAACGCATTACAACTACTCCTACAACGAACACCAAGAGCAATTTGAGGCTAGGCAAGCTTCCGGTTGACAACCAAAGGCTCCACAAGGTTGGCCATAACAATAAATAAATGCCGATTGGTCGGTCAAGACGCATAATATTTATGTAGTGGTTGGCTGAGGAAAAAAGTTTTTGTTCAATTTCCGCCATGGACCACTGGTTTATTTAAGCTCACAAATTTTGGACAGAAATATTTCCACAACCCACAATGGCCTGTTCTCAATTAGGAAGCTTGATCGCCTTAACCAAAGGCTCATATCCCTGTTTTCAGGGAAGCCGATGTTGTGTTTTCTTAACGCCGGATAATTACTGATGCCTAATGAAAAATTAAACACACTTCTGCTCACATTTGGTAGATTGACTAGAGCTTCACCCAAACCCTTGGAGCCAAGTTTCTTTGCCCAACCATTATGTTTTAAAGTGTCTTCTGGAACAGTTGTTTGTCCCAATATACAAGGCTCATTGTCTGCCAGCATCATTATTTCTCGGATGTAGTTGTTGTTGGCTATTGGCAAATCACTTAGCAAAGGAGAATGCTGGCCATAAGATTCATTGAGAACTTTGAGCTGGAAATTCTTAGCAGACTGCTTCAGCCTGTCTGTAAGCAGAGCGGTTTCGAAAAGCCAGTTTTTTAGACCGTGGGATAAGCTGGGATGGTGAGAAAAATCGGATTGATTCATCCAGTTTATTGGCAACAGATCTTGAGTGATGTCGTTAAAAATACTAACCATGATTTCTATTGAGGGTTAAACCAACAACAGTCTAACCATAAATTAAACATTTCTGTACTCAAGTTGGTCTCCAACCCAACGATGTACTAATTCTTCAATTGCATGCGGATGATTTTCTTCAATATTGACTGTCAGCTTATTTATTTCCGGCAACAAATAAGCGTCCCTCATGATGTCTGCTATCCGCAACCCGATCAATCCTTTTTGTCGGGTACCAAGCAGCTCACCCGGACCTCTTAATTGCAGGTCTTTTTCAGCAATCACAAAACCGTCATTGGATCCTCTGATAGCTGCCAAACGCTTCTTGGCGATCGATGATAAAGGTTTCTTGTAAATCAGTACGCAGAGACTCTGATGCTTACCACGACCAATTCTTCCACGCAGTTGATGCAATTGTGTTAGGCCCAGTCGTTCCGCGTTTTCAATTACCATGACACTTGCATTGGCAACATCAACCCCAACCTCAATAACCGTTGTGGCAACCAAGACATTTGTATTGCCATGTTTAAAACGTTCCATAGCTTTGATTTTTTTGGCTGAGTTTAACTTTCCATGAACCAAACCGATATTAAGTTGCCGCAATTTTTCTTGTAGGAGAGTATATGTACTCTCTGCTGCTTGGAAATTTAGTTCTTCAGATTCCTCGATTAATGGACAAACCCAATAGGATTGACGACCAACCGTACATTCTTTGACGATCTTCTCCATAACTTGGGCGCGTTTTTCTTCCGGGACAATAATGGTTTGGATGTCGCCTCTGCCTTTGGGTAACTCATCAATAATAGAGGCGTCCAAATCCCCGTATGCGGTCATCGCAAGACTTCTGGGTATGGGCGTGGCAGTCATGATAAGTTGGTGCGGGATGGAGTGACGATCGCTGGACTTTTTCATAAGACTCAGCCGTTGTTCAACACCAAATCTGTGTTGTTCATCAACGACAACAAGGGCTAGATTCTTATAGACCACATCGGGCTGAAACAATGCATGCGTCCCAACAATAACATCAATCCTTCCTTCAGCTAGACCGGCATACATCTCTCGCCTGTTTTTGGCAGGGAGTTTACTTTTAAGCAACCCAACCGACACTCCCAATGGTTCAAACCAAGAAACCAAATTGTCAAAATGTTGTTCAGCCAATAATTCTGTTGGAGCCATCAGCGCTGCCTGTTGTTTGCTGCCAACCGCAATCAACATCGCCAGAGCAGCAACAATCGTTTTTCCAGAACCCACATCCCCTTGTAATAAACGCATCATTGGGTGGTTTTTTTTCAGGTCCTCTTCAATTTCTTCTACAACCCTTGATTGACTTTTTGTGAGTTCAAAAGGCAGTGCCGAAATGAGCAGTTCCTTCAACAGAGCTTTCGCAAGAGACTTTGCACTCTCTTTTTTTGTTTGTCTTTTGAGCCGTTTCAAAGCCAATTGATTCGCCAACAACTCTTCAATAATTAGCCTCTTTCTAAACAGGTTTTCATGGTCATTGATGGTGTTTTTTTGAGATGGTTGATGAATTTCTTGGAGTGCTTCCTTTAAAGGCAACAAACCCAATTCTTTGACTATGGAGCGGGGCAACAACTCAGGTATGGAGTCCATTTGTTGCTCCAGTGCAGCACGGATTATTTTCCGCAATCTACCTTGTTGCAGGCCCTCTGTGGTTGGATAGATTGGTGTCAGCCCAGTTTCCAGAGGTATAGGTTTCTCTGGATTTATAATTTGGTATTCTGGGTGAATCATCTCCAATCCTGATGTTGTTTTCCTGGTCTGACCAAAGCAACGGACAATGGTGTTTTCTGCCAACTGCTTTGCTTGCTGTTTGGAGAAGTGGAACATACGCAGTGTTATAATCCCGGTGTCATCCGATAGCTGACTGATTAACATTCTTCGACCTCTGTAAACTACCGTTGTTAATATAATTCTTCCTTGAATCAAGGATTTTTCACCTGGGACAAGAGCACTGATATTTTTTAAAAAAGTCTTGTCCTCATAGCGTGTTGGTAACAAGAATAATAAATCGTACTGGCTGAATATTTTTAATTTTTTCAGTTTAGAAACTAGGGCTGGACCAACACCCTTGAGGTCAATTAAGTCGCTACCCATTTTGGTCGCTAAGACGATATAGAATCAATCTTTTTGATCAGGCGCAATATTCACCAACGCCTCTATTTCGAGGGCTGCATTTTTTGGCAAAGCACTCACCTCGATTGTAGTTCTTGCAGGGTATGGCTCTGAGAACAACGCTGCCATAACTTTATTGATAGCCTCAAAATTACCCAGATCTGTGACAAATACACTGAGCTTAATGACGTCATCCAATGTCCCACCTGATTCTTTGATGATTGCATTAATGTTTGAAAATACTTGTTTCGTTTGTTCTTCAATAGTTCCAACAACCAATTCACCCATATGGTTCAATGGAATTTGTCCTGAGAGAAACAAGAGATTATTGACCCAAACTGCCTGAGAGTATGGACCTAGTGCGGACGGTGCTTTTGACGTAGATATTATTTTTTTATTCATAACTTTATCAATGAAGATGTCTGGACACTTTTAAAACATTTTTCAAACCCTTAATTTCTCGCATTACATCGGCTAATTCTTGACGGTTCCTAATTTGTATCAAAAACAATAAATCCACAGTATCATCTTCGTATTCTTTAGAAATAGCTACTTGCTCAACATTGCAACCCTTGTCAGCTATAGAGCCAGCAACCTCAGCAAATGAACCCGGTTGATGCAAGACATGAACCATGATTTCTGTGGATAAAGTGTGTTGGATGCCATCACTCCATTGCGCACCAATCCAGCGACTACCCTGTTTATTGAAATTAGCGACTTGAGTGCAATGTCTTCTGTGAATCACCAATCCTCTTTGGGTGCTTAAATGGCCGATAATTGTGTCGCCAGGGATTGGGGTACAACATTTTGGAAACGATATTGAAATTCCTTCTGTGCCTTTAATTATAAGAGGCGAGTGATTTTTATTCTGTGTTGTTTCTTCTGGATCACCGAGGAGAATCTGAGCCATAAGTATTGGGTTTTTGTCACCCAAGCCAATGCTTTCATATAGTTCCTCAATATCCTTAAATGCCATGTCATTCAATAGCTGCTTGATTTGTTTTTTGGTAATATTTCGCTGTTTTTTTCCAAGCGCTGCCAAGGCATTGTTGAAGAGTCGTTTGCCTAATGCAATTGTCTCAACAGCATTAAGTTTTTTCAGGTAATTTCTGATATTGTGCCTGGCTTTTGCAGTTATGATAAAGTTTAACCAGTTTGGGTCTGGATTAGAGTATTTCGATGTCATGATGTCAACTGTCTGCCCGCTTTGAAGAATGCTTCTGAGGGGCGCTTGCACCCGGTCAATTTTTGCACCAATACAACTGTTGCCGACATCCGTGTGAACAGCATATGCAAAATCAACGCACGTTGAATTTATAGGCAGCCTCAGAATCTTTCCTTTGGGTGTAAAGACATAGATTTTATCAGGGAATAAATCGATTTTAATGCTTTCAAGAAATTCTTCAGGATGTGCCGTGCCCTGAATTTCCTTGATGGTTGCAAGCCATTCCCTTGCTTTGATTTGGGGGACAAGACCTTCAGGGTCACCCAATTTATATTTCCAGTGTGCGGCAATTCCAGTTTCTGCAACCTTGTCCATGGCCTTGGTTCGAATTTGAACTTCGATGGGGGTGCCATCAGGCCCCAGCAAGCTTGTGTGTAGAGATTGATAACCATTGATTCGTGGAATGGCAATGTAGTCTTTGAATGTTCCAGAAATGGGCTTGTAGACTTGGTGTACCACACCCAAAACTTGGTAACATTCTTCCACATGCTCAACAATAATCCTCAGCCCGTAAACATCAATGACTTGATCAAAGGATAGGTTTTTGTTTTTCATTTTATTGTAAATACTAAATAGCGCTTTTTCTCTGCTTTGAATTTCCGCATCAAGACTTGATTTTTTTAGATTTCTACGAATTCTCCCACTAATCGATTTAAGCTTTCTTTTTTGATTTCCAGTTTTACGTTTTAAACTTTTCTTTAGGATTTTATATCGATAAGGGTAGGCGTAGCGAAACGCTTCGTGTTCCAGAAGAGTTTTTATTTGATAGATACCCAAACGATTTGCAATTGGAGCATAAATCTGAAGAGTTTCTCGGGCAATTTTGAATTGTTTGTCTTGGTCAAGAGCATGGAGGGTTTGAATGTTGTGCAACCTATCTGCTAGCTTAATTAAAATTACCCTTATGTCTTTAACCATTGCTAACATCATTTTGCTAAAATTTTCAGCTTGTGCCTGAGTACTATCTGAATACTCTATTTGATCCAATTTACTTACACCATCAACCAAAGATAGTATTTCTGTTCCAAATTCTTTGGCTATGAATTGTTCAGTTAACGGCGTGTCTTCCAATACATCGTGGAGCAATCCAGCAGCAATGGATGCTTTGTCTAAATGAAGATCAGCAAGCGTTCTGGAAACCGCAATAGGATGTTGAATGTAGTCTTCCCCACTTCTTCTGGATTGATTTTCATGAGCAAGACTGGCACAGGCGTAAGCTTTTTTGATCAATTGATGATCAATAACATCAAGATAACCCAGGCCATCCATTAACTCTTTCAAGGGCTTGGATGGTTTTTGGTCCAGCAACAATGTTGCTTTTTCTAAGAACTGCTCCATACCAACACAACTATTTAATAATATCTATTTTACTCAAGGAATAGTGCAATGGGTATCTTCTAGCGTTATTTGTCCAAAAGAATTATTAAACCAAGAGGTGTGTTTTAGAAAAAATTTTTGGTTGTGCCCTTAAGGAGGGGCTTTAATGTGCTTATTCTTCCAGAGATTTGGCCAGCTCTTCTGCAAGTTCTTTTTCTAGGTCATTCTCTGTAGCATGAAATAGAGCATTGTCTAAATGTCCCTCAGCAATTTCCCTCAGGGCAAGAACTGTGGGTTTATCATTTTCTTCATCTTCCAATAACGTCTCCCCACCATTGGCAATTCTCCTAGCTCTCTTTGAGGCTATTTTTACCAAATCAAAAATGCTATCAACATTTTCAAGACAATCTTCTACTGTAACTCGAGCCATTTTTTGTTAAAAATTATGAAGAGCAGGTAAGGCTACTCACTTCCCTGAATAAGTCAAATATTTTATATATTTAGCGTATAAAACTTCTAATGACTGTTAGTGCTTCCTCATTAGTAGCTGGTTCTGAAACATTACGGTTGTTAACAAAAGACAAAATTTCATCGCAAGTAGATTCAATGTTTTTATTGATAATAACACGATCAAAATGACTGTATTGTTCGATGTCTTTTATTGCTTCTTGAAAGCGCAGTTCTATTTCTTCAGATGAATCAGTTGCTCTGTTGGTTAACCTCTTTTTTAATTCTTCTTTAGACGGGGGTAGCAAAAAAATTGAGATGGAGTGTGGCCGCTTTAATCGAATTTGTTTTGCACCCTGCCAATCAATTTCAAGAATTATTGTCTGACCTTGGGACAATGCTTCAAGCGTCTCTTTGGTTGGTGTTCCATAATAATGACCGAATACTTGTGCAAACTCGAGAAACATGTTTTGTATGATCATTGATTCAAAAGTTTGCAAAGTAACAAAAACATAATCAAGACCATTCGTTTCATTTGGCCTTATGTTTCTGGTTGTATAAGAAATAGATGCCTTGATATTTTGATTTTTTAGCATAAGTTCTTTAACAATGGTTGTTTTTCCCGTGCCAGAAGGGGCAGATATAACTATGAGATTCCCGTTTTTGTCAACCATAAAAAACCATTAAAGATATATAATCAATAACTGTATCAAACCTATTTGTATTGTAATGTTAATTTTGTGTGTATTGAAACAATAGTACTGGCTTCCTACAATCTTAATAAAGCAGAAGAAATTCAAATGTTGTTGGGTAGCCAATTTAATGTCATCACACAACAGGCATTTGACATACCCCCTATTGAAGAAACGGGGACAACCTTTCATGAGAACGCTTTTTTAAAAGCCAAAAACGTATTTGATAGTATCGACCTTCCTGTTATAGGTGACGACTCAGGGCTCGAGGTTGTTGCACTTGATAATCAGCCAGGAATTTTTTCTTCAAGATTTGCAGGAGCTGATGCTTCGGATGATGAAAACATTGATAAACTGTTGGAAGAAATGCACAACATACACGGCAAAAAAAGGGAAGCTAGATTTAGATGTGTGATTGCTTGTTTGGGAGTAAAAGATGCTGATCAACCTATTTTTTTTGAAGGAGAATGGTCAGGATATATTGCTCAGAAAAGAACAGGCATTAATGGATTTGGATACGATCCTGTATTTGTAGATTCAGCATCCGACCTGACTGCTGCAGAACTTAGTGCTGATCAAAAAAATACACTAAGCCACAGAGGTAAAGCGGTTCAATCTTTAAAGTTGTATTTGAAAACTAGTCAAAGACAGACCCAATCAGACGCTGAGCTATGATTTTTCAGTAAGCCCTTGATCTTAGAATGGAATACTTTCTCGAGCAGTTATAAAAAGCTCTGAAGTTTACCCACAGATTCATCTTACTTGGAAAATTTATTATAAAGATAGCAAGTAATTTAAATAGGTTACAATAATTATTCTTAATAAATATATGAAATATATGATAAATATAAAAAACTGTTGATTTTTTATACAAATTGAGACTAAGTTGTAAAATTTGGCTTTTTAGAGGCTGTAGCAATTATATCCACAAAGTTATCCACAGAATTTGTGGATAAAATCTTCCACCCATTTGGATGAGCGTACAGAGAATTTCTTGAAAATTAACCGTCTAGTGGTTATGCTTGCGTGCCTGAAAAATAAGCATAGAATATGTTCAATTTCTCAGGATAAAGACTCAGAGATTTACAGTGAAAAAAGACATACATCCAGCCTACAATGAAATAAACGTCACTTGTTCCTGTGGCAATACGTTTCAAACCAAATCAACCTTAAAGGAAGACTTGAGCATCGAAGTTTGTTCAGCATGTCATCCATTTTATACCGGCCAGCAAAAAATCGTGGATACAGCTGGTAGGGTGGATAAATTCAGACGACGTTATGGCGCCAAAGATTGAAGCTATATTTTCTTTGGAGAATAGCTTTACTTATTTTTTAAACTTGTGAGTAAAGAGAAAAAAAACATCAGCCTTCTCTACAACGGTGACCAGGTAGATCTGGGCCTTAAAGAGCCTTCAATAGGACCAGATGTTGTGGATATCAAGAATCTCAATTCTGCAACTGGTTTATATACATATGACCCATCCTATCGATCCACCGCGAGTTGTGAGAGTCATGTAACTTATGTTGATGGAAAGGCTGGCGTGTTATCTTATCGTGGATACCCCATTGAACAACTTGCTCAAGAGAGTACCTATTTAGAAGTTGCGTATCTTTTATACAATGAAGAATTGCCAACCACAGACCAACTCGATGCTTTTCGTTTAAGGGTTAAACAAAACATGGTTCTGGAGGAGAGTGTGATAAAGCTCTTTGCTGCTTTTCCTGAAAGCGCCCATCCAATGAGTATGTTGATCACGTCAATGGCTTCTTTGTCGTCAATTTACCACAATAAAGTCGATATAAAAGACCCTCAGGGTCGTGAAGAATTTTTCTTTCAAGTTCTTGGCAAGATGCCAATGTTAGCAGCTACAATATTGAATCATACAAACAAAAAAGCAGTGGGATCTTACGATGAGAGCCTCAATTATTCAGCGAACATTTTAAATTTATTTTTTGGTGGCAACCCCAGCTATGAGATAAACCCTGTTTTCTCCAAAGCCTTAGACCTCTTGTTAATTTTACACGCAGATCATGAGCAAAATTGCAGCACATCATCAGTAAGATTAACAGGGAGTTCGGGAACCAATCCTTATGCAGCTATGTCCGCTGGTGCTGCGGCTCTTTGGGGTCCATTGCATGGTGGCGCCAACGAAGCAGTCGTAAAAATGTTTGACCAGATTGATTCTAAGGAGAGAATTAAGCATTTTATTGAGAAAGCTAAAGATAAAAATGACCCATTTAAACTTATGGGTTTCGGTCACGGTGTTTATAAAAACTACGACCCAAGAGCAGCAATAATCAGAGAATCATGCCATCAAGTTTTGGATGAATTGGGTGGTAAAAACAACTCGAAGTTTGAATTGGCTCTCGCATTGGAAAAAATCGCTCTGAATGATAAGTATTTCATCGATCGCAATCTTTATCCTAACGTTGACTTTTACTCAGGCATTATTTATCAAGCCTTGGGTCTTCCCAAAGAAATGTTTACCGTTATGTTTGCACTGGCAAGAATCGTAGGCTGGGCAACACACTGGTGTGAAATGATGGCTAATCCCAACTTAAGAATCGGCAGACCTAGGCAGCTTTATTTGGGCCCCAAACCAAGAAGTTACATTCCCTTGGATCAGCGGTAAGCAAAAAAACATTCAGTTTTAAAGACAATCCTCTATTTTATGCCTTAAAATAACTAGGTTTATGCAACCTAAAGCCTTTTGTAACCAATGGTAAAAAACAACATTAATATATTTCTCATAGGTCCTATGGGATCCGGTAAGACTAGTATTGGTGCACTTATCGCTAAAGCACTCGCCAAAGAATTTGTTGACACAGATCAGGAAATTGAAGCTAGCACTGGAGTTGATATCTCATATATTTTCGATGTGGAGGGTGAATCAGGTTTTCGCAAGCGGGAAGAAGCACTCGTCGCATCAATGACACAAAAGAAAAACATTGTTTTAGCAACTGGGGGAGGTGCAATAGAATCGGAAAAAAACCGTCGTTGTTTGGCGAGCAATGGTTTTGTTGTTTATTTAGAAACAACTATAGATGACCAAGTCTTGAGGGCAAAACCTAGCAGGAAAAGACCATTGTTGGAAAATGTGGATCCCAAGAAGAAACTCCAAGAACTAATGCAAAAAAGAAAAGGCCTATACGAATCAATTGCTGATACGATTGTTAACACTGAGGGACACAATTCCCACAGCCTGGCAAAGCAGGTTATAGAGAATTGTGATGCACACCGAAACAGTTAAACTTAAGGAGAATAGCTATTCAATCTTCATAGGCGAGGGTGCCAGCTTATCGCTGCAGCATTATAAGGACCAAATATCTGGAAAAGATATCGCAATTGTTACCAATGAAGTTGTTGCCCCACTTTATTTAAAAGAAGTCTCAGGCATTTTTTCTAATATGAATGTTATTGAATACATTCTTCCTGATGGAGAGCAGGAGAAAAAACTTAAGAATGTGCACAAAATCATTGATTTTCTCTTAGATGCAGGCTTTGGAAGAGATGCCACATTAATAGCATTGGGAGGAGGAGTGGTTGGCGACATAACAGGCTTTGCAGCATCCATCTTTATGAGAGGCGTTAATTTTATACAAATACCTACAACATTATTGGCTCAGGTCGATGCATCGGTGGGAGGCAAAACCGGCGTTAATCACAAATCTGGCAAGAACTTAATCGGCACTTTTCATCAACCCAAATGCGTTGTTTGTGACAGCAGGTTTTTAGCAACACTACATGGAGCTGAGATTTCAGCAGGGTTAGCCGAAGTTATCAAATACGGCCTGATCCATGATCGAGAATTCTTTCAATGGTTACAGAAAAACATTCAACAAATTTTATCCGTTGACCAAGCAGCGGTTGAGCATGTGATACAACGCTCATGTGCCATTAAAGCGGAGATAGTTGCACTAGATGAAAAAGAACAATCTGTAAGAGCCCTACTTAATTTCGGCCACACCTTTGGCCATGCCATAGAAAAACTAACCGGTTATGGCAATTGGACACATGGAGATGCGGTTGCTGTCGGCATGGTTTTAGCCGCTCGTTTGTCTGAAAAAATGTCGCTCATTACCGCAGAAAATGTTCAGGCTATTGAAGATATCCTGACAGCATCTCATTTGCCAACATCTTTGCCAAACATTGATTCAAATCAGTTACTGGCCGCCATGAAAGGAGACAAAAAAGTCAAAGACAGAAATATACAACTGGTTTTATTAAAAAATATTGGCGAAGCTTTTTTAACTGCAGATTACTCTCAAGAGGATTTGCTCAGCGTACTTCGGGTTTCTTGATATGAATATCAATACAAAGGATCGTTTAATTTTTGCCCTCGATGTTGGCGAGGTGGATCATGCAAAAGCATTGGTTAACGAACTGGCAGATGCTGTTACGTTCTACAAAATTGGCATGGAATTAATGATGACCGGTGAGTATTTTGATCTCCTTAACTGGCTGGTAAAGAACGATAAAAAAGTGTTCGTTGATTTAAAACTGTTTGATGTTCCAGCAACAGTTTCAAAAGCAGTTAAGCGTTTAAGTCAAAGGGGTGCTTATTTCACAACCATCCATGGAAACCAAAGCATGATGGAGGCAGCGGCTGCAGAGAAAGGCGATCTAAAAATACTGGCTGTAACCGCGCTAACAAGCTTGGATGAAGGGGATATCAAAGATCTGGGGTTTGCATGTGATGTCCAAGAACTTGTGGTTTCAAGAGCAAGAAGAGCTCTCAGCTCAGGCTGTGATGGAATTGTTGCCTCCGGTATGGAGCTTGAATACATCAGGGAAGAGGTGAGTGATAGGTTGCTGATTGTAACCCCTGGTATTCGACCTGTAGAAAACAGACCCACTGATGACCAAAAAAGAATAGTTACTGTAGAACAGGCATTTCAAAGAGGCGCAGATCATATCGTGGTTGGGCGTCCGATAAAAAATGCTGCAAATCCTAGACAAGCAGCAGAACTGATCCAGGAAACAATTCTCAATTCTATCTAGAGAAATCTTGAATTAAACGCTTAAATTTCTTGCTAGAATCTGATCGATCGAAGTTTCAAACACCCCCAACCTTTTTTGAAATCTTGCTCTTTGTTTTTCATCAAGCGTGGCAATGATTGCTGCGGTAATCCGGTTAATCACCCTTCTCGTATTTTTATCTTCAGAGCTGAGCGAATTGATATGATCAGTCAAGATTTGTTTGAAATTTTTTTCCTGCCTTAAGGCGAGT
>ENA-UPTF01001316-UPTF01001316.1-marine-metagenome-genome-assembly--contig:-NODE-1316-length-15824-cov-2.550772_pt1 | contig 15824 bp, 13 predicted proteins | sample MGYA00238166_ERZ767019 | MGnify/ENA primary metagenome ERZ767019 (study PRJEB28930, sample SAMN06266391) | marine metagenome | isolation source: Sea water from 250 m depth | place: Atlantic Ocean...
CAATATTAATCGCTAAGGATGGTGACCTTCCTACAGAGGACTTTCACCTCATTAGTTCATGCCCATGCTGGGCGTACACAAACGCATTAACACTCGCTGCGCTCGCTAGGGACAAAAACACGTAGGCTCCCTGCGCTTCGCTTGGTATTGTAGCCTACGTATTTTTGCCCGTTATGCGGGTGTTATGTGCCGCTAGACTATGCCAGATTTAAAAATTAAAACTGATATAAGTCCAACAATTATTGATTTAAATATTAATAATTCTAATGTTATTTTAATTGATGATGTACTTTTCACAGGCAGAAGTGTTAGAGCCGCAATGGATGCTTTAATGGATTATGGCAGACCTTCAAGTATTCAATTATCTGTTTTGGTTGATAGAGGGCACAGAGAATTACCTATATCTCCAGATTATGTTGGTAAGAATATTCCTACATCCAGAAATGAAAAAGTAAATGTATTAATTGCTGAAATTGATGGAAAAGATGGAGTTGAAATATCATGATAGCAGATAACAAACTAAATAATTTACTTGATATAGATCAATTGTCTAAGAATGATATTTTATATATTTTTGAATTTGCAGAAAAATTATCTTCAATATTAAATGGCCCTGTTAAAAAAGTTCCTGTATTACGTGGAAAAACAGTTATTAATTATTTTTCAGAACCAAGCACTAGGACAAGGGTGTCTTTTGAAAATGCTGGGAAAATTTTATCTGCTGATGTTATTAATGTTTCTTCAAGTGGTAGCAGCGATGAGAAAGGTGAGTCATTTATAAACACTGTTCAAACTTTAGAATCTATTGGAGCAGATATTCTGATCATAAGACATTCTGATTCTGGAGCCCCATATTTTGTGTCTAGAAATATTCAGATACCAGTCATTAATGCTGGAGATGGATCTCATGCACATCCTACTCAAACACTTATTGATCTTTACACAGTATATAAATCAATTGGAGAAATTGAAGGATTAAACCTTACTATTTTAGGAGATAATATTCATAGCAGAGTGTCAAGATCTGCTGTTTTGGGATTTAGTACCATGGGTGCTAAAGTTACTTTTTGTTCACCTACAACAATGAATGCAAATTACTTATCTGAAAATGATGTAAATAATTATCCTTCAATTATGTATACAAGTAATTTAAAGGATGCATTGTCAGACAGTGATTTGATTATGACGCTAAGAACACAATTTGAAAGAAAAGCTAGTTTGGTTTTCCCTAATATAAATGAATATACAAGAATGTTTAAGTTATCAAATGAAAGTCTTAAATATGCTCCTGACAAAGCTAGGATTTTACATCCCGGGCCCATGAATTTAGGAGTTGAAATTGATGGATATGTAAGTGAATCAGACAGATCTTTAATTAATCAGCAGGTTATGAATAGTGTGGCTATTAGAATGGCTTTGTTAATTATATTAATAGGCGAACATACTTTGGATTCTATTTGATATGGAGTGTAGATGAAAAAAATAATTAAGAATGGAAAAGTTTATGATGGTATATCTGACAAAATAAAACAACAAGACGTTTTAATTACAGATGGTGTAATTACAGATGTGGGAAATATAGATATATCAGATGGTGATATAGAAATAATAGATGCTAGCAATTATATAGTCAGTCCAGGTTTTATTGATATACACTCTCATTTAAGAGAGCCGGGATATGAGTATAAAGAAACTATAGCTACAGGCACAAGAGCTGCTTCAAAAGGTGGTTTTACTACTATTTGTGCTATGCCAACAACTATTCCCGCTTTAGATTCTAAAGATTCAATAGATTATTTTAAAGATTTATGTAAACAACGTTCTATTATAAAAGTACATCCGATTGGCGCTGTTACTATCAATAGAAAAGGTAAAGAAATTGTAGAAATGCAGTCTCTAGTAGATTCGGGTGTTATAGGTTTTAGTGATGATGGAGAGCCTATTCATGATTCTAATATTATGAGGATGTCATTAGAATATTCTAAAATGGTTTCCCGCCCTATAATGAATCATTGTGATGATAGAGGGATTAATTATCGCGGAGAAGGAGTGATGAATGATGGATTTTTAGCCCAAAGATTGGGTTGTAGTGGTATACCTAATGCAGCTGAAGCATCCATGCTTTCTAGAGATATTTTTTTAACAGAATTAACTGGCGGTTTATACCATGCTTGCCATATAAGTGCAGCTCAATCGGTAGATGTACTTAAAATTGCAAAAGAAAGAGGAATTAATTATTCTGCAGAAGTTACACCTCATCATCTCACAATAACAGAAGATTTTATTCTTGGTTCAGATGATCAAAATAGAGAACAAATTTCTGAGAATGCTTATAATACTTTTGCAAAAGTATTTCCTCCGTTAAGAACCAAATCAGATATTCAATCTTTAATAGAAGGAATTAATAGTGATTTAATTTCAATTATAGCTACGGATCACGCTCCTCATGGTTATGAAGACAAAATGACTACTTTGAATCAAGCGGATTTTGGTATAAGTAATTTTGAGACTACATTGGGATCAGTTTTGCAATTATTTTATTCAAAAGATATAAAATTAGAAAAATTATTGAAATGTTTAACTTCAAATCCTGCTGAATTTCTAGGGAAAAAACTAGGTAAATTAACTAAAGGTTATCCCGCAGATATAGTAATTATTGATTTGAATAAAGAGTGGGAAGTTAATATTTCAGATTTTGTCTCTTTAGGCAAAAACAGCCCGTTAGAAGGTACTAATTTTAAAGGCAAAATTTTGCAAACTTTTGTAGATGGAGAAATTGTTTACTCTGATGATAAGGGACATAATGGATAAAGGATATTTGATTTTATCTGACAAAACTTATTATCCGGGATATATATTTGGATATGGTAATTTGGTTTTTGGTGAAGTAGTATTCAATACTTCTATGACTGGGTATCAGGAAATATTGACTGATCCTTCCTATAAAGGGCAAATTGTTATTCAGACTTATCCTTTAATTGGCAATTATGGTATAAACGATGAAACTAATGAGTCAGATGAAATTCAAGTTTCTGGCTACGTTGTCAGAAAGAATGAAGACTTTCCTAGTCATATAAGTTCTAAAAAAACGTTAGATCAATTTTTAAAACAATATGAAATTATGGGTATTTCTGAGATTGATACCAGAGCTGTTGTGAGAAAGATCAGATCTAAAGGTGTTATGAATGGGGTTATTTTAAGAGGAAACGATCCTTCTAAAGGAATTGAATATTTAGAATCAATACCTAATTATGATTCCCTTGATTTAGCTAAAGGAATTGGAAATAGAAAAGAGTTAAATGAAAAGTATGGTAAAAATTTAAATCTTACTCAAAAATACAAAGTTGCTGTTATAGATTGTGGAGTTAAAGAGAATATTCTGAAATTATTATATAAACGTGGATGCCAAATCAAAGTGTTTTCACCAGATTTTAGAGTGGATGATTTGAAAAATTTTTCTCCTGATGGAATATTGATATCACCCGGGCCAGGTGATCCGAAGAATATGGATTTTTTAGTTGAAAAAGTAAAATTGATTTTAAATAATTATCCTATATTTGGTATTTGTTTAGGTCATCAAATAATAGCTAGAGCTTTTGATTCTGATACATATAAACTTAAATTTGGACATCGTGGCGGAAATCAGCCTGTTAAGGATATAGTAAATGACAAAGTATATATTACTGCTCAAAATCATGGATATGCAGTATCTTCGGAAATTATTAATTCCAATATTGAAATTACGCATATTAATTTAAATGACAATACTGTTTCTGGAATAAAACATAAAAAATTACCTATTATGGGTATTCAATATCATTCTGAAGCATCTCCTGGGCCGCAAGATAATGAATATCTTTTTGATGAATTTATAAACATGATGAGTGTGAAAAGGAAAAATATTTGAAAGTTTTAATACTAGGTTCAGGCCCCATTGTTATAGGTCAGGCAGCTGAATTTGATTATGCTGGGACTCAAGCTTGTAGATCTCTTAAAGAAGAAGGTGTTACAACTATATTATTAAATTCAAATCCCGCAACAATCATGACTGATGTGGATGTTGCTGATGTTGTTTACATAGAACCTATGACAGTTGAATCAATAGAGAAAATAATTCAAATACAAAAACCTGATGCTATTCTACCTACTTTGGGTGGTCAGACTGGTTTAAACTTAGCGATGGATTTACATCACGCAGGGATATTTGAAAAATATGATATAAAATTACTAGGTTCTCCTATTGAAACAATAGAAAAATCTGAGGATAGAGAAGGATTTAAGAAGTTGATGAAAGAAATAGGTGAACCAGTTCCTGAAAGTGCTGTAGCTAATTCGGTGCAAGAATCAAAGGAAATTGCAATTTCAATTGGATTACCAGTAGTGGTAAGACCTGCTTTTACGCTCGGGGGAACAGGTGGTGGTATGGCCAATACATTAGAAGAATTGGAAAAGATTGCAGAATCAGGGATTAAATATAGCCCAATTAATCAAATTTTAATTGAAAAATCTTTGGTTGGGTGGAAAGAGCTTGAATTTGAAGTTATGCGAGATTCAAAAGATAATTGTATTACCGTATGTAATATGGAAAATATAGATCCTATGGGAGTTCATACAGGTGATAGTATAGTCGTTGCTCCCAGTCAGACATTAACAGATAAAGAGTATCAATTATTAAGGACTTCAAGTTTAAAAATAATCAGATATTTAGGAGTTGAAGGAGGATGTAATGTCCAATTCGCACTTAAACCTAATGATAAAAAAGAAGCAGATGTTGTTGATGACTATTATGTTATAGAAGTTAATCCCAGGGTAAGCAGAAGTTCAGCTTTAGCAAGTAAAGCTACAGGTTATCCAATTGCAAGAGTAGCCGCAAAAATTGCTATAGGTAAGACTTTAGATCAAATTGATAATGCCATTACCGGTAAAACTAAAGCCGTATTTGAACCTGCTTTAGATTATTGTGTTGTCAAAATCCCAAGATGGCCTTTTGATAAATTTTTATATGGAGATAGAACTTTAGGTACTCAAATGAAAGCTACCGGTGAAGTTATGGCTATTGATAGAACTTTTGAATCAGCTTTTTTAAAAGCTGTGAGAGGTTTGGAAATTACTGCGAAATCAATTCTTTGGAAAAATCCAAAATGGAGTATTTCAGATTTAGATAAAAAAGATTTTTACGAACCAAATGACGAAAGACTTTGGGCGTTGTTTTTTGCTTTGAGAAATGGAAAAAGTATTGAGAGCATAAATAAATTAACTGGAATTGATTTTTGGTTTTTAAATGCATTTTCAAATATAGTTCAAAATGAAAATTTAATAAAAAATTCTAAAGATTTTGAAGATAAGATTTATGATTTAAAAAGATTGGGGTTTAGTGATAAAGTTATTGCAGAATTGTCAGGAAATAATGAAAATTATATTAGAGATTTAAGAAAATCAAAAAATATCTTACCAGTTTATAAAATGGTTGATACCTGTGCAGCTGAGTTTGAAGCATTAACACCTTATTTTTATAGTACATATGAGACTGAAAATGAAGCTATTGCTTTAAAAGGGAAAAAAGCCTCTGTTTTTGGAAGTGGTCCAATTAGAATTGGCCAAGGAATCGAATTCGATTATTGTTCAGTACATGCAGCTTGGGCATTAAACGATATAAATTATAAAAGTATCATGATTAATTCTAATCCTGAAACAGTCTCTACTGATTTTGATACAAGTAATCGTTTGTACTTTGAGCCATTAGATTTTGAATCAGTCGCAAATATTATAGATAATGAAAATAATGTTGGAGAAACACATACAATTGTTCAATTTGGTGGACAGACAGCTATAAACCTATCTTCCCAAATTCATGATAATAATTATAAAATCCTTGGATCTCCTGTGGATGCAATTAATACGGCTTCTGATCGAGGTTTGTTCGAACAATTTTTAAATAATATAAATATCCCTAATCCACCGGGTTCGACAGCTTCAAATATTAGTGAAGCAATTATCATTGCAAAAAAATTAGGCTATCCAGTATTAGTAAGGCCAAGTTTTGTTTTAGGTGGGAGAGCTATGGATATTGCTTATAAAGAAGATGAATTGGAAATTTTATTAGATGATGCTTTTTCTGCCGGAGAAGGAAGGCCAGTATTAATTGATAAATATATATTAGGTAAAGAAATAGAAGTAGATGCTGTATGTGATGGTGATACTGTATTTATCCCGGGTATTATGGAACATATAGAAAGAGCAGGAGTGCACAGTGGTGATTCAATGGCTGTGTTCCCTCCCATTAGTTTAAGTAAGGAACAAATAGAACTTATAGTAGAATATACCACTAAAATAGCTTTGAACCTGGGAGTTAGAGGATTACTTAATATTCAATATGTTCTTAATCAAAATCCTTCAAACTCAATGAGCGAAGTTTTAGTTCTTGAGGTTAACCCAAGGGCAAGCAGAACGGTCCCGTTTATTTCTAAAGTTACTAATGTCCCTTTAGTGAATTTGGCTGTAAAAGTTATGGCAGGCAAGAAATTAAAAGAATTAGGATATAAGAGTGGATTAGGAAACCATGAAGATTTATTTGCTGTTAAAGCTCCAGTATTTTCAATGTCGAAATTGGTTGGTGTGGATACTACTTTAGGACCAGAAATGAAATCAACAGGCGAAGTGATGGGGATAGATACAGATTTTAATTCTGCGTTGTATAAAGCTTTAATTTCATCTGGAATGGCTATGCCTAAAGAAGGAACTGTTTTAATAAGTGTAGCTGACAGAGATAAAAATGATGTAAAAAACATTGTTAAAGAATTAAATAAAAAAGGATTTAACATTTTAGCTACAGAAGGAACATCAAAAATTATTGAAGAATTAGGATTTGAAGTTAGTGCTGTTCCTAAAGTTTTTACGGGATTGCATCCTAATGTAGTTGATGTTATTAATCATGGATTGGTAGATGCTGTGATTAATACTGTTACAGGTGAAAGTAAAGTAGTAAAAGATGGATTTGACATAAGAAGAGCTGCAACTGAAAAAAATATACCTTGTTTTACTTCTCTTGATGGAGCTCAAGCTTCTCTTGAAAGTGTAAATAAAAAAGATTTTCAGTATAATATAAGTCCTTTAAAAGATTATTTTGAGGAATAAAAATGGACAATATGTCTGACAATCAGATAAATCAAAAAATAGGTATTCTGTTAAGAAGAGAGATTGAAGCTCGATTGATTGCTCAATTCAAAAAATATTTAAGTTCAGAATTTGGTGAAAAAAAATCTAAACATATAATCAGAGAAGTAATAAAAGGAGTGGCAATTGAGCAAGGCCGTGAATTGTCAAAATTAAATGGTAATTCTTTAAATGCGTTTATAGAAAGACAGGAACCTTGGACCAGGGACGGTTCTTTGGAGACAGATATAATAAAAAAAGATAATAAGAGTTATCATTACAATGTTACAAGATGTAAATATGCTGAAATGTATAAAGATATGGGGATACAGGATTTAGGTTTTGATCTTTCATGTAATAGAGATTTTACATTAGTAGAAGGATTCAATAAAAATATTAAATTAAAAAGAACAAAAACATTGATGCAAGGTGATGATTTCTGTGATTTTAGATATGATGTTAGTGATTAATTCTTTAAATATTTATGATTCCATCTAAATTAAAGTTAAAAAACTTTATGTGCTATAGAGGCGCAACTGAAGCCTTAGATTTTGATCAATTTGATGTGGCTTGCATTACTGGTGATAATGGAAATGGGAAATCAGCTTTACTTGAAGCTATCACATGGGTCATTTGGGGGAAAACAAAAGTTTTACTTTCTAAAGATCTTATTACAAAAGGTGAAAATGATATGGTGGTTGATTTCGAGTTTTTTATTGATTATATATCTAATGATTCTGAGTTAATTAACAAATATAGAATATTAAGATCTATACGGGCAAAATCAGGCGGATCTATTTTAGATTTACAACAATTTGATGGTAGTAATTATGTTTCTATAAGTAGTGACACAATACCTGAAACACAAAAACTGATTATAAATTTGGTTAATATGGATTACGAGACATTTGTTAACACTTCATATTTGATGCAAGGAAATGCAGACAGATTTACTACCTCAAAACCGGATGAGAGGAAAGATATATTGTCAGCTATTTTGAATTTGGATTATTATCAAAATTTAGCAGATTATACTAGGACTATTTTGCGTAATACAGATGCTTCAATAAATGCGAATAATATTCTGGTTGAAAGAACACGATCAGAGATTTTTGATTTAGATCCAAATAATAATGGAACTAATTTTATTGAAAAAGAAATTGTAAATTTAAATCAGAATATAGAAAGGTTAAATAATCAAAAATTGGAATTCCAACAAAACCTTCAACTTCATAATAAATATATGAATGATATCTCAAAGCTTCAGTCTGACAAACAATTACTTTTAAGTTCATATGAAAATAACATTAATACAATCAATAATTTAAATGATCTTTTAATGAAAGATAATGAATTATTAAATGAATCAGAAAATATTACTAATCAATATAATGAAGCGATTAATAAACAAAAAGAGTTAGATGATTTATCTATTGCTTCCCGCAAATTCCAGGATATTAATGACAAATTGAATTCATTGCAAAACGAATTGGATTTCAGAATTAATGAGTTGGAAATAGAATTAAGAAATTTAAATAATAATGTAGAAAATTTAAATAATAAAATTAATCAATCTAATTTATTATTACAAGACAAAAGGAAAAATTTATCTGGTAATAAGTCTGAATTGATTGAATTAAATAAATTAAATGAAAATTATTTAGACTTATCTAATAAATTTAGTTCTGAAATTATAGAATTTAAAAATAAATTAGTGACTTTGCAAGCTTCTAATAAAGATCATGAAAATAAATTGATTTTATTGCAAGAAGAGCATAAAACTTGTCCGTTATGTAAATCAGGATTGAGCGATGATGCAAGAAAATCAATTGTTTTAGATTTGAATAATAAAATCCAATTAAACAATAAAAATATAAATGAAATAAAAAGTAAATCAGATGAATTGCAAAAAAAATTATATGATATTCAAAATAAATATAAAGATACTAATCAAAATTCAATTGAATTAAGTAGTTCTATAAATTTATTAAATAATGATTCTATTAGAATTGAAAAAGAAATAGATTCAGATCAAAATCAGATTTTAATTTATAAAAACCTGGTGAAAGATACAAAGAATTTATATGAAAATGATCAGAAAGTCCAAATTAATAAAAATAAAATTTCAGAATTAAATTTACTTTTAGAAAATTTAAAATTTGATCAAGAGAGATTTGATATATTAATAAACGAAGTACCCCGATTTACAAGTGAATCTGAAAAGAATCTTTTTCTTTTGAATCAAGCTAAAGAGAGAATAAAAGAAAATCAAGTTACAGTAAATACTCTGGAAAATGATTCGGAAATTATAAAAAACCAAATAGAAGCATTGGAAAGAAATATAACAACCATAAACCATAAAATTAATTCATTGAATATCAAACCTGAGTTAGCTGAAAATATCGATTTTTCTTTAGATGATTTGAAAAATAAATTAATGTTGAAACAAAATAACTTTGATTTTTTAATATCTAAAAATAAATATTTGGATGAAACATTAAATGATAATAAGGCATTGTATTATAAATCTGAAGATTTAAAATTTCTTGAATTAAGTTTTAGCAGAAATGGTATTCAGGCTTTAATTATAGAAAATGTTTTACCTAGTTTAGAATTCGAAGCTAATAAATTATTATCTTATTTAACTGAAAATCAATTATCAATTAATTTACAAATTAGAAAAGGTAGAAGATTAAAAAATACTGAAGATTATTCTCAGGAAATAGATATTATTATTGGAGATGAAAATGGTGCTGTACGAGAATATGAGACATACAGTGGAGGCGAATCATTTAGAATAGATTTTGCGATTAGAATTGCTTTATCCAGGTTGGTTTCATTAAGATCAGGCGTGCGATCTCCAATATTATTTATTGATGAGGGTTTTGGCTCACAAGACCAAATTGGCCAAGATAGACTAAGAGAAGCTATACAGGAAGTTAGTAATTCAGAAAATTATAAATTTAAAAAAATCATTGTTATAACACATTTAGATTCATTAAAAGAATCATTTGGTGTGGCATTGGAAGTAAGAAAAAGCGAGAATAGTTCTTATTTTTCCTTAAATTAATTTACAATTGTATTTCTTTTAAATTTTTATCAATTATTAATTTTGGTTCGGTAATTTCTTGTACGTCTTTAATTTCCCATCCAGGTAAGATTTCTTTTAGTACCATAGATTCATTAATTATTTCTATCACTGCAACATCTGTTACTATAGTGTTTACACACTTGGATCCCGTGATTGGGAGAGAACAGTTATTTACAAGTTTAATATTTCCTTTCTTATCTGTATGTTCCATTGCTATAATTAATTTTTTAGCGCCTATTGCTAAATCCATAGCACCACCTATATTCCCTGATTTTCTATTTGTTAATTTCCAATTTGCCAAATCGCCTTGTGCAGATATTTGATATGCTCCAAGGACAGCAACATCAATATGCCCACCTCTAATCATAGCAAAAGATTCTGCTGAATCAAAAACACTTATACCAGGGTTATCCCAACTTAAATATTGCCCCCCTGCATTTATTAAATTTGTATCTTCTTTCCCCTCTGATGCCATTTCTCCGTAATTTAGTACACCACTCTCGCTGTGATACATAATAAATTTCTCGGAATCAATAAATTGAGGGCATAGTGTAGGTATCCCTATCCCAAGGTTTACTACATTACCGTTATGGAGTTCTTTGGTAACTCTCATTGCTATTGCTTCTCTTGGTAATTTATTTTTATTATCCATAACTTTTAACTATTCTATTAATATATATTGCAGGTGTATGGATATGATGAGGGTCTATTTCTCCCGTTTCTAGTATTATTTCGGATTCTACTATAGTGATATTTGCTGCAGATGCCATAACTGCATTAAAATTTCTTGAAGTACCTTTATATATTAAATTCCCTATTTTGTCAGATTTATGAGATTTTAATAATGCGTAATCTGCTTTTAGAGCGTATTCAAGAATATATTCTTTATTGCTGATGATTCTTGATTCTTTATTGTTTGCAAGTTCTGTTTTAACTCCGGTTGGAGTATAAAAAGCAGGTATTCCTGCTCCTCCTGCACGAATTCTTTCAGCTAAAGTTCCTTGAGGAACTAATTCTAATTCTATTTCGTTTTCGTTAAAGGCTTTTTCAAAAGAAGTAAGTATTGATGGTGAAGGTGCTACAGGATAAGAGGCAATGATTTTTTTCACTTGTTTATTATCTATTAAAATACTGATGTCAATATCATTGCTGCCTTCTTTAATTCCAATTCCAGTTGCCATAGTTATTCCTGCTGTGTTCCCTATTATTGTTAAATTTTTGGATCCAATTTCCATTAATCCTTTAATAAGATTTTGAGGTGTTCCTCCAGGGCCAGCGCCAAATCCATCAATCATAATCGAAGCATTATCTGGTATGTCTTTTAAAGCTTCTAGAGTATTTTTATATATTTTGGAATAATTAGTCATCTGTTTATATTTAGAATGGATAAAAAGGCTTCTTGTGGTATTTCAACTTTCCCTAATTTTTTCAACCTTTTTTTACCTTCTGCCTGTTTTGCTAAAAGTTTTTTCTTTCTGGTAATATCACCGCCATAGCATTTTGCTGTTACATTTTTTCTTAGTGCCTTAACAGTTTCTCTGGCAATGATTTTACTTCCTATTGCAGCCTGAATAGGCACTTCGAATAATTGCCGAGGGATTAATTCTTTTAATTTGGATACTAATTCTTTACCATAGTAATATGATTTTTCTTTTGAAATGAAAGTACTTAATGAATCTATTTTTTCCTGATTAATTATAATATCAAGTTTAGCCAGATTACTTTCTTTAAATCCAATTATTTCATAATCCATAGACCCATAACCTTGTGTAACTGATTTTAAATGATCATAAAATCCTATTAAAATTTCCCCAAGTGGCATTTCAAATGTGATCAAAATTCTGTTAAGAGCAGATGAATTTCCAGAAGTGTTTAAGTATTCAATATTTGATGACGTACCTCGTCTGGAAGAAATTAGATCCATGATTTTCCCTATGAATTTGTCAGGGCAAATGATGGTGGATTTAATCCAAGGTTCTTGAATGCTTTCAATTTCAGATAGATCTATTGAAGAAGGATTGTTTATTAGTTTTTCATTTTTATTTTTTAAAGTTATTTTATATTCAACACTCGGAGCAGTCATAATTATATCTATGCCATATTCTCTTTCAATTCTTTCTTGAATTATTTCCATATGTAGTACTCCGAGAAATCCACATCTAAATCCTGGTCCTAATGCTTGTGATGTTTCCCTGCTGTAAACTATTGATGCATCATTTAACTGTAGTTTTGATAATGCTTCATCTAAGTCTAGGAATTCATTCGCATCAAGAGGAAACATTCCTGAAAATACTTTAGGTTTTAATTCAGCCCCAGAGAAAATTGCTGTAATATTTGTGTTATTAATGTTGGTGATGGTTTCACCAACTGGAAGATTATTGAATTCTTTTAATCCTGTATAAATATATCCTACCTCTCCGAGTTTTAAAGAGGCTTTTTTTTCTTGACCTGGGGTAAAAATTCCAATTTCATTTGCAGAAAAATTTGTCTGAGAGTTAATTGTTTTAAGATTAGATCCTGATTCAATTTCCCCGTCAAAAACTCTAACATAATTAATAATGCCTTTATATTGATCATATTTTGAATCAAAAACTAGTGCTCGAGTGAAATTTGTATCACCTGAAGGAGAGGGGATTACTTTTATTATTTTTGATACAAGATCAGGTATTCCTTCCCCAGTTTTTGCGGAACACTGAAGTATTTCTTCTTTTAGAAATCCAAATGTATTAATCAACTCATCAATTACTGTTTCAATTTGAGCAGAAGGTAAATCTATTTTATTAATTACTGGGATAATATTTAAACCTAAATCTAAAGCGAGATAAGTATTTGCAATTGTTTGTGCCTGAATTCCCTGAGATGAATCTACCAGTAGTATAGCGCCATCTGAAGCTCTTAAACTTCTTGAAACTTCAGAGGCAAAATCAACATGCCCTGGAGTATCAATTAAATTCAAACTATAAATATCGCCGTTTTTATCATGAAAGGGTAATGTTATAGCTTGGGATTTTATAGTTATACCTCTTTCTCTTTCTAAATCCATGGTATCTAGGATTTGTTCATTTTGATCTTTTATTCCTTTGGTAAATTCAATTAATCTATCAGCAAGGGTTGATTTCCCATGATCAATATGAGCTATAATACAAAAATTTCTAATGAGACTTGTATTCATATTTAAATAATATATTTTTTAAAGTTATAATTATCACATAAATGAATAATCTTATTTATATAATCTAAAGCAATTTAAACAATGGAGGCTGTGATTGAGATCAGATAATAGAAAAGATAACGAAATAAGAGAATTGCATATATTAAAAGATGTACAAGAACAATCAGATGGATCTTGTTTGATTAGTTTGGGTAACACGAGAGTATTATGTGCGGTAAGATTTGACAGTAAAGTCCCATTATTTTTAAGAGGCTCAGGAGAAGGATGGATAACTGCTGAATATTCTATGCTTCCTGGTTCCACGAATACTCGTACGAGCAGAAATAATATAAATAGCGGAAGAACAAAAGAAATTCAGCGTTTAATTGGTAGAAGTATAAGGTCTGCAATAGATTTAGCTCAAATAGGGGAAAATACATTAATGATTGACTGCGATGTAATAAATGCTGATGGAGGTACTAGAACTGCAGCAATAATTGGAAGTTTTATTGCATTGAATAATGCTATTAGAAAATTACAGTCAAAAAAAATACTATCAAGTAACATAAATATTCATCCTGTTGCTGCTATTAGTGTAGGGTTGACAGAAAATAATATTATTTTGGATCTTAATTATGAAGAAGATTCAAAAGCTATTGCAGATTTTAATTTTGTTATGGATGAAAATCAAAATATGATTGAAGTGCAAGGCACTGGAGAATCAGGAAAATTTTCCTCATCTCAATTAATGACAGCAGTAGATATGGCTGGTATTGCAATCAAAGATATTATTAATATTCAAAAGAAATATTTAGATTAATAATTTAATCTGTTATTTATTAACATAATTGATAACTAATAGAGATTAAATTAGATTGACCCTGACCCTAAAGATTTATATAATTCTCCTTTCTAAATTAAAATCGATTCGATGGCTAAAAGAACATATCAACCGAAAAAAAGAAGAAGAGCGCGAGTACATGGTTTTAGATCTCGGTTAAGAACTAAATCTGGTAGAAATATTTTAAAGCGTAGGATGGCAAAATCTAGATCTAGATTGTCACCTTAGATTTCATTTGAGAATTTCATGATTGCTTATGACAATCAAACATTAAAATTAACAAAAAATACTGACTATAAAACAGTTTGGGATAAAGGCGTAAAGAAAGTATCAAATAATTTTATATTGATATATATCGTTAACAAAAAAGATTATTCAAGAATAGGTATATCATCGGTGAAAAATTATGGCACTGCTGTCGAAAGAAATAAAATAGTAAGGAGAATTAAGTCTATATTATATTTATATAATTTTATTCCTGGTAAAGATATAGTATTAGTAGCCAAGAAAAAAACTAAAAATGTCAAATATCAAAATTTAAAAGATGAAATTAAAGTTCTTTTGACTAAATCATCTTTGATCAATAAATAGACTGATTAAAATTATGAAAAAAATATTAGTATTATTAATTAAATTTTATCAACAATCTATATCAATGTATTTGCCAAGCGCATGTAGATATATCCCCTCTTGTTCTCAATATGCTGTAGAAACTATAGAAAAATATAATATTTTTAAAGCATTATATTTAATTATAATGAGGTTGATTAAATGTAATCCAATGAGTAAAAAAGGATATGATCCAGTAAAGTGAATGAATTGAAAATTTTAAAAAATATAAAATCATATATTGTTATTAGTTTTATTGTTTCCCTATGTATGGTTTCCTGTGTAGGAGATCGTATGAAAGGCTCAGGATGGGCTACGCCCTTTGTTGATGGAAATAATGTATATATAGGAACTATAGAAGGTGAATTGATTTCAGTTGATCTTATGACAGCGAAAGAGAATTGGAGAGCTTCTTCATTGGATTCTGATTTTTTACCTAAATCTATTTATTCAAAACCATTTTTATTTGATAGCAAGATATTTGTTGGTACACCTTCAGGCAAGCTTTTAGGATTTAATTTGAATTCAGGTTTAGATGAAGTTTCTTTACAAGATATAGAACAAAGAGTGTTATTGGCTGAAGAGCAAATTGGACCGGTCATTGTTGGAAATATACTGTCTTTTTTGGATAATTATATAGCGATACCATCTTCTGATGGCCAACTTTCATTATTTCAGTATGCTCAAAATGAAATGTTTGATCCAATTTGTTCATTCAAAGCAAATGATTCTTTATGGGCTAAGCCGATTTGGGATAAAAATAAGCAGCAATTAATTTTTGGATCGATGGATGGCAATTTATATTCTATTAATAAAAGTTGTGATTTAAACTGGAAATTTGAAACTAACTCAAGTATAGTATCTTCTCCTGTATTAGATGATGGGAAAATAATATTTGGCACTCTGAATCGTTCCTTTTATTCAATAGATTCAAATGGTTCTTTAAATTGGATTTTTAATGATTCAAAAGGATGGTTTTG